>JACCDP011558011.1_pt1 | contig 214434 bp, 217 predicted proteins | sample 7445841 | NCBI WGS metagenome assembly JACCDP01 (sample SAMN15323441, study PRJNA562643) | freshwater metagenome | isolation source: river surface water | place: USA:Blue River Watershed | collected 2017-08-17
CACTGCTCCAGTTTCTCCACGTTCCCCAGTCTCTCCTTTGGCACCCGTTTCACCCACTGCTCCAGTTTCTCCCTTCGCACCCGTTTCTCCGACTGCTCCAGTTTCTCCACGTTCCCCAGTCTCTCCTTTGGCACCCGTTTCACCCACTGCTCCAGTTTCACCCACTGCTCCAGTTTCTCCCTTATCCCCAGTCTCTCCACGATAACCAGTATCTCCCTTCGCACCCGTCTCACCGACTGCTCCAGTCTCTCCCTTCGCACCCGTTTCACCCACTGCTCCAGTCTCTCCCTTGGCACCCGTCTCACCCACTGCTCCAGTTTCTCCCTTCGCACCCGTCTCACCGACTGCTCCTGTCTCTCCACGATAACCAGTCTCTCCCTTGGCACCCGTCTCACCGACGGCTCCAGTAGCCCCACGATCACCAGTTTCCCCTTTATCTCCAGTATCCCCCTTGGCCCCAGTCTCTCCCTTTGCGCCGGTTTCACCGACTGCTCCAGTATCCCCCTTAGCACCGGTATCCCCAACTGCTCCAGTTTCACCACGGGGTCCAGTACCATTCTCACCTGGTGCCCCCGTTTCACCACGTGCACCGGTTTCTCCACGTGGCCCCGTCGCCCCCTGCGGTCCGGTGCCGCCACCGCCGCCCCCACCTTCTCCTGGTGGTCCTGTGGGACCCACTAACCCCTGATACCCACGGGGACCACGTTCTCCCTGCTCACCGGTGGGGCCTACTACTCCCGAACAGCAAGGTGCACAACATGCACCCGCCTCTATCCGATACCGGATATCGGCAGTATTATTGCCGGAACTGTGTGACATTATACTATATAGAGAGAAAACATTTCCCTTATGTACCCAGTACGCATACAAAAATATTCATCCAATCTAAGGGGGATGTTGGCAGCATATCGTCAAAAACTATGGGATGCCTGGAAATCTACACACATTGTACTCCAAGAATCAACACCCAATCAATCCGAACTTCATCATCGGATTCACTCCGATTCCTTTGACAACGGACAAACTGCCACCTGGTTGCAATCCATACAAACAACCAAAAAAGCAACCTGGCGATCCGTGCGTGATGCGATGACGGGACACACGATTCACGTTGTATCCGATCGCCGATCCCACGATCTGACCCGCGACTTACATCTGGGTCTCCGAATTCTTTCCTGGATGTCACGGGATACCCCCATTGTATGGTATTGGTGGGACCATCCCTGGCCCCGTATACTCCCTGCACATACAGAACCGGGTCGGGACCACGTGAATGGCGGATGGGCAATTCCGGGAATTCCCGAAGTTCATGTCTATCGGAGAGAAGAGGCGCACAAGGTCCTTATTCACGAGACGATACATGCACTCCGCCTGGATGTTCCCCATGCCGCAATCGCGGAATCCCTGCGGGACTTTGAACATACCTTGGGGCGGCGCCTGTGGCCCCATCTCGGCGAAGCCTTCACGGAACTCTTTGCCGAATGGTTGTGGTCCATTGCGTCGGCCCTCACCTTCACAGAGTCTATCCGTCACTGGGAGCATCAACGACGCTGTTCAGAAACACAGGCTGCACAAGTCTGGGCACGGATACGTACACAAACGACCGATGAAGATACGAATGTGTTTGCCTACTATGTTCTGAAGTGGGTCCTCATGCAACACGAACACGAAGTGATCCTGGGTCCGGATCATTCGGTTGCCAAGTGGTTCCCCTGGTGGGTAGAGTGTCTTCCCCGTCTCCAGGCAATGGCGGACGATGCCAAAAACACGAAAGAAGAATCGTTACGAATGGGTATGACGTGTAGTAGTAAGTAGTTAGGCAGAGGCAGCCTTATTGTCCAGTTCTACCGAACGATGGAGGAGGGCGTCTACCAGGGCTGTATCAAACTTGCGGATGGATCGCCAACTCCCCGTATCAATTGCTTCCATGAGATAGGGGTCTACGGTGCGATTCTTTCCAACGACTTCCGTCATGATGGGGGCGAACTTACGATTGTATTGCGACTGCTTCTGCGAAGAGAATTCCTGGTCCATGCATTCGTGGAGACGCTGGAGTGTAGGGTGAACGGCCTCCACAACATCGTGGGTGGCGCGGCGATGGCGGTGGTGACGGCGGCGGTTCTTGGACTTTCCGCCCCCGACATGCTGCCATCCGACCTTATCGTTTGGATAGGTGTAGGGGACAACATAATCCGCAGAGGGCATGGTTGCAGGGGCGTTCACAGTAATACCCGGGAGGGCAGAAATCGGATAGGGATTCGTAATCGTTGCAGACATCGTCGTTGAATGCGGTACCTGGGCAGGGTAGGGGTCAACCGGTGTCAACTTTTGAGGTTGGGTATCAAAACTCTCCGAATCCTCTAAACTTGACATAAACAGATCCTCCCTCCATTGGAGTATCCCCCCACTCTTATATACCATGGGCGTACGCGGACTGTCAACCTATATCAAAACATACTTTCCAATGCTGCGGACTGTATTAGACTGGCGACAATGTGCGGGACAGACCTGGGGAATTGATTGTTCTCCCCTTCTGTTTCGTGCCAAGGCGGACGAACTCTCTCCTCTTACCGTGATTGCACGACTCATCGTTACCATGCGGGCGCATCGGATTCGCCCCATCTTTGTATTTGACGGACGTCCTCCCGAAGCCAAACAGAATGTCGTTTATCAGCGTAGACTCCATCGTGATCAGGTCAAGCGGAATATTGATAGTCTGCGATTACGTATGATACACATGGATTCCTCCAGTATGGAGTATGCCCTGCTGGAATCCGAAATTGCGGATCTCCAACGGGATGTCCCCGAGATTACATCCCATATGAAGAATGAAATCAAGGATTTTCTGTATGCGGCGGGGGTCCTCTCTCTGCAAGCAAACGGAGAGGCCGACGATGTGTTAGCGCATCTGGCCCGAAATGATGACATTCAGGGAATTGTCACGACAGACATGGATCTCTTAGTTCGGAACCATATGGCCTCTATCATTATCCCGGAAACGGCGGATGCAACGGTGTTATCAGTACTTTCTCCGGTACAAGTGGCACAGGCATTCGGAATCTCTCTGTGGGATCTTCCGTTTGCGGGCGTGTTGATGGGCTGTGACTATACTTCCACGAGTTACTTTCAAACTCTGGATCCGGCGCATGCCCTGACACTCCTTCGGGAACGTCGTCTTCCCCCCTTTACGGCCCTGATGGATGAGGCGGTACTTCTTCTGCGGGGCAATCATTCTACCGTACAGTGGTCCGTTCTCTTGTCCGAAAAACAGCAGCGGAAATTTGCGGCAGGGGATCCACCCGTAGAATCCGAAAATGTACGACAGATTGTTACAACGAACGACTGGCCGCGATCCTGGTTACGCTTTCTTCTTGGATAGGCGGTGATGTTTCCCATGAAGAAAGCGACGACGATGCATCTTACGTGTCTTTCGTTTCTGTTTCTTTTCCTTCTTCTTTTTACCACCACCGCCCTGGATGTTCCGAACATCCTCCAAGTCAAATGAATTAAATATATTGCGGAGAGTCTTTTGATCCAAGGATCCCTTCTGTGGCCGAATGGTTGCATAGAATTCTTCGGCTTTATCGCCGAATGGTTGGGAATCCTCCGGTAAGTCTAACATATTGGGGTCATTCTGGAGGATTCGTACCGCATTATGAAAGAGAACGTCCCAGATATCGGGATCCGCGGTACGTTGGCCATCTTTGACTCCCAGATCTTGTTCCAGAATGAGCGTTGTAAACACATCCAGGGCGTCGTAGATGTCAGGGTATTTTGCCTTTAAGACGTCGTATTGTCCCGATGTGCTCACCATCTATTCTATATTATGTATCCATTTTTGATGTGTTCGGAACAAATCAAAAAAGGACGGTCCATGCTGGGTTCGAACCAGCGACCTCACCGTTAACAGCGGTGCGCTCTAACCAACTGAGCTAAAAGACCAACACGTTGAGGACAGGGGTTGAACCTGCGCAGGCGAAGCCTAAACGATTTCTAATCGTTCTCCTTAACCACTCGGACACCTCAACAATACGGACACAGTAATATGAATTTGCAGCCAAAAAGGTTACTGACGAAGGGATTCGAACCCTTGCGGCGTGAGCCAACAGATCTTAAGACTGTCCCGATTACCAACTCCGGCACATCAGTACGACGTACGACATATACAAATGCATGGTTGTTAATTTTTCATCGTATTTGGGAAGATTTAAGCAGCGACAGGGGCAGGCTTGATGTAGTGACGGTTGACAAACTTCTGGAGGTTGAGGATGGTGAGCTTGTCGGCGTCAGTGAGGCTGAGGAGCTTACGGAGGGAAGCATCGGCCTTGATGGTCTGCTTGTCCATGAGGTTGCGGCTGCGGGCATATGCAATGATGGCCTTGGTGACAGCAGAGCGGCTGATCTCAGTACCCTTGGCGAGGCCGAGGAAAGAGCTGAGCTCATCACTGATCTTGACAGGCTTGGTGAAGATGCAGTCCTTGACCTTGCCATCGGCAGAGGCCTCGGTCTTGCGACGACGCTTCTTGTCAGCCTTCTTGACGACACGACTGGCCTGCTTCTCAACAGTCTTGAGACCGTTGGAGAGAGTAACGAGACCAGCCTTGAGGGTGGAGACCTGTTCCTGGAGCTCGGCAATGGTCTTGAGGAGGGAAGAGTTGACATCCTCTTCTACGGCGGCAACAGGGGCAGCCGCAACAGGGGCGGCAACAACAGGGGCAGCAACGGCGGCGACTTCCTTCTTGGAGGCCTTGGCCTTGGTTTCCTTGACAGGGGCGGCAACAGGGGCAGCAACGGCGGCGACTTCAGTCTTGGTAGTCTTCTTGGTGGTCTTGGCAGCACTCATTTTGGTGTTATCGGAGGAAGTATTTGAGGACATTTAACGCGGGATGCCTACCCTCATCCCCCGACGTACGCATGTCAACTTTTGTGCCAAACCCCGAAAAGTTGCCGGGGGTGTTTAGGCCACCCCCCGACTTTTACGATTGAAATGAATCCGGCCATGGTAGGAATGAATCATCTTTGTGTCAGCATCCGGGGGAAGACCCATCCGGGAGAGCGATGCACCCATCCGGCCAAGACCGGAACCGAATGGTGTGGTCTACACGGGAAACAAGCGAAACCCGTACGGTGGATTCCAACACCGGGGTTTCCTCACCAGGATCGGGAGAAGGAGGAGGGAGAGGGAAAGGGAAAGGGAGAGGAAGTCCAGACAAAACCGGATGAAGCGGTTGTGCGACGTATCCAAACCGTCTGGCGTCGTTGGTTGGCGCGCCGTACGGGTCCACTCTGGGGTCATTGTACGGAATCCAACAATCCCTACGACTTCTTCAGTTCCGACCCCGTAGAGGAAATTCCTCTGCAGTATTTCAGCAGTTTCGTAGATGAGGGCGGAAAAGGATATATCATGGATACGCGATCCGTGTCCAGCCTGTTGGAACACTCCAAACAATCTGGTACGCCTCCCCAGAATCCGTTCAATCGGTTGGACTTTCCACCTCTCTATCTACGACGTCTTCGGTTCCACGGGACCCCCGCGGTCTGGCAAGCACTCCAGCCCACTTCCGAGGAACAGAAATTCCAGATGGATGTGACCGATCTGTTCCGACGGATTGAGGATCTCGGTTACTATACCAATCCTACCTGGATTACCGAACTAGATCGTACGGGTCTTCAGCGGCTCTACATTGAGTTGGCCGATATCTGGAATCATCGGGCGATGCTCACTCCTGAGGATCGGAATCGGATTGTCCCTCCGCCGATCCAGGCATTTCGCTTCCCCGTTCGGACAGCGCTGATTATGAAAGAGAAGGCTCTCCGTCCACTTCTGTTGGATACCTGTACGGCGCTTGTCGCAAGTGCTACGGCACGTTCTGACAAACAACTGGGGGTGATCTATGTGTTGGGGGCACTGTCGGTCATTCACCGGGATGTAGGGGCAGCCTATCCGTGGATTCTGGAAATGTTCCATCCGGGCGTGACCCGTATGTTCGCGGGTCAGCTGTCGGTCATCCATCCATCGGTATTGATGTATTAGGTGGGTGGCGGTGGCGAATTAAAATTTATAGTACGTCTATCTATAACCAATTCATCAGTACAATTAATTCCTATACTCATAGGAGAATTTAGTAACGATCTATTTAGAGGATCAACAATAATTACTGTATTATTGCTGGAAAATATATACTCATATGATTGATCACAAAATCCAGGATATATAATCACACAAGCTTTAATATCATATACCTGTGATTGTGGTTCCAGATTTGTAATAACTGTATATTCTGTTTTACCTGTAACTTCATTATATACTCCAGTAATTGGACCTAAAACCCATGTTACTGAATCAGGGATATTGCATTCAGGTATAAGTAGTGTATCACAGCAAGGTGGTATGGTTACGACACCAAGCCCATTCTCCGGCCCCGCTTCTGCTTTTTGCACCGTATACGCCTTTTCTCCGAGTTTTGTACTGAGATGGACGGATTCCTCTACGGTTCCGGAAGGTCCTTCTTCGCTTCGGTAGAATCCAGACACAGCCCCGTGAGCCAGGGCCCGTTTGCGAAAAATCGCCTGGGTGGTCTGGCGCAGCCGACGCAGCTTCTCCGTATGACTATTGTCCGCGGTTGACATCTCTTCTCCTCCGGCCGGCGGTTTTCTCCGATCAACCCAAAAGTTTTTGCCCCGCCGACACAAAAGTTGACAGGGGTAGCCGCCGATCACCCCGACAGTACGATGTCCAGTATGATCAAGACTCCCAGCGAAATTGAAGTTAGCAAGATTGAAATCAGTGCCATCAAGGCTCTTGATAACGGTGGTAAGACTGCCAACGTCCGTTATGAAGGTCGCAACATCATGATTGAAGCCCCTAGTCTTCCGGTCCCCTACGGTGTCAATGTCTATGACAAGACTCCCGGTGCCGCCCCGAAGTACTCCGTAGACCTCAGTCTCCGGGGTGCGGATGAGAATGATGATGTCCGTGCCTTCAAGGATTTCTTTGAGACCTTTGACGAATTCATGATTGATGCCGGTGTTGCCAATGCATCCAAGTGGTTCAAGATGAGTAACCCCAATCGTGAAGTCATCCGTGCGTTCTACACCCCGACCCTCAAGATCAGTAAGGATGCCAACGGTATTCCGAAGCCCTATCCTCCGACCGTAAAGGTTGCGCTCCGCAAGAAGAAGGATGATACCTTTGAGACCAGCTTCTACAACGGTGCGGATGCGGATGATTCGGGCAACCCTACCGAGTTTGACAAGGATACTCCGATTGACCAGATCCTCTGCAAGCGTGCCCAGACTACGGCCATTATCCAGTGTACCGGTGTCTGGTTTGCCGGTGGCAAGTTCGGAACTACCTGGAAGGCCGTGCAGATGCGCATTGACAGCCAGCCCGAACAGATTCGTGGTCCCGCTTTCCGTTCGGAAGCCCCGGATATTCGCGCCTTTGTGAGCAAGAACATTGGTGCCTCCGCCGCCAAGAGTAATCAGATCGCGGATGAATTTGATGGTGCAGAAGAAGACGACGGTGGCGATGTCGTTGCTGCCTTCACTCCGGCAAAGAAGGTGGTCCCTGCTGCCCCCGCCGCTGCAACGTTCAGTGAGAATGTCGTGGAACCCGTGGCTGCCCCGAAGAAGACTACCACTACCGTGAAGAAGGTCGTGAAGAAGGTCGGTGCCTAAACTTTCCAATGAACCCCTGTAAACCAAAATAAGAAAAAGAGGAGAGAAGAGAGAAGAAAGGACGTGGTGTCCCAACTCTTTTTGTTCTGTATCAATAGAAATGAGTGGTATGGATATGTTCCTCAACGTTCCCAGCTGGGCCTATGATTTTTGTTACTACTATTTCGCCGTTGCCGCCATCGTCGCGCTCTACACCATCTATGCGCTGTTTGAACTCTTCATGATGCCGAACGCGGTCAAACGGTTTGTCCCGATGGTGACCATGGCGATTGCCTTGATTCTCTCCGGTATTGTGTCTGGAGTCCTGGCCCTCATGCAGTTCTGGGTCTGTCGTTCGGCCCTCAAGGGGTCTGCGGGGAATGAAAAGTTCGCCGTCAAGTGCGATAAGAAAGAGGATTGTACTGCCGTGATGGGCACTCCCCAGAAGTCGGATCTCTGCTCGTGTGGTGGTCGTGGACTCTGCGGGGGCTGCATCATGCAGAACAATATGGAACCTGCCATGCTCCCGGAATACAATGAAGGGTATGCATCTATTGCCGAAGGGTTCCGTTCCAATAGACGTTAAGTCTATTGGGACGTGTAACCTAAGCCCAGGTTCCACCTGGGCGAAGGGTTTCGCAATGCCAGACGGTAAGTCTGGTATTACTCACCCTAAGCCTTTCTTCCAGAAAGGCGAAGGGTTCCGATCAAGCCGTCGGTAAGCCTCCAGCTCTACAAATTTCACATTACATCTATTTCTAATGGATTTGTAATATGAAAGAAAATCTGGGATATACTTATTCATCATCAGGGCATTCCGGAAGACATTGTCCAGTAGGACCTGGTGGTAAGGAGATTGGGCCACAGCAATCCGGGACGGCTGGGTAAACACTATACGCAGCCGGCATGTTGTTTGCATACAGCGTATCTATACGATCCGGTGGCTGGGTTGTAGCAGAGCAGTCTACCCGGGCACGTTCTGCGGTCATGAATCCACAACATGTGGTAGATCCCTCCAGCGCCCGTGCCTTGGGGCCATAGGTGGGGTTCCCTGCGGCATCCCGTGGCATCTCTGCCGTAGATTCCTGGGGACAACAAGGGCGAACAATGTACCCCGATGTCACGATTCCTCCACAGATTGCCCGACCCGCTTTCTGATCCCGAACCCCATCATAGGATCGTGGATCCACTCCATTCTGATAATAGATTCCGGATTCACTGGAACCTCGTGTCGGAACCGTGACGTTATAGTATTCCGGTGAATGTTCCCACATCGCAGAAATCCCCCCACAGCAGGTGGGGTCACGGAGAAGGGGGGCGGCTGCACAATTGGCCGATGCCTTGTAACGAGCCACCATGATGCGCGTACTCTCATCTCCGAGCTGGGATGGTCCAAACACTTTCGGCAGTGATTCTACCTTCCGACGCAAATATTCACTGTAGTTCATTCTCTGTTGGAGTCGCCGATTTTCCTTCACAGGTACCCCTTCTTACGCTTTCCATGAAGAATAATCCACCCGCTGATTTCCCAGAATACACGGGGTGGTCGGGGCAATCGGAACGCCGGCCTGGGGACCGGTTTGTACAATAGGACACGGCGGTGTTGGCGGAGCCCGACGATAATGTTCTCCATGACGACGCAGTGCTATATTGGAAGTCTGTGTTCCTTCCCGTAGACGGGCGATATAGTCCGATGTGGCCCGATTCCGAACGATAACGGCAACTTCATCCAGGTCCGCCCCCTTCATGGGCTGACGATGGGGATAGATCGGTGTTTCGGGACAGGCCCCCGCCTGTGGTTCTGGGGCATAATAAAGCGGACAACGCGTAATCTCCTTCCGAATCCGACATCCTTCGGTACGTACATTGGGCTGCACAGGAGCCGCGGGTAACCGTGGATAACAACAGGTCGGGATAAACGGCGGTGGATTACACTGTAACACGGTCTCCCGTACATGACCAATCCGAATACTTTCGTGTGTTGCAACATCTCCCGGAAGTCTTCCGCAATACATTCCCTGTGCTGGTGAGAGATAAATTCCCACCGCAGAGTAAGGATATGGCATTTTCCGTCTATGATTTTGTCATAAGTATCGTGGGAATGTCCCCATTCATTATCCCGATGGTTGTTGGTGTATTAATCTGGTCCAACAAGATTGCCAGCCGTTTCAAACCCGAAGACACCAAAAAAATTGTGATTCTGATCAGTGTGGCCATGGCTCTTCTGTTCGGAGTTCTTCTGTTCATCGGGACAACTTGTATGGAAATACGGCCCACAGAACAGTTTGCGGATCTGGAACAGGGAGATACATCAACGAAAGAATCTGAGGAGGAGGAGAAAAAGGAAGTCCGTGAACTTCTTCACGGGATTGCGACGGCGGATGCCAAAGTCTGTAAGTTGATGACCCGTGCCGATCACTTTATCCAGGGAAATGTGGGTCATCCTGGTATAGAGAACCCCTCTCTGGTGACCGATGCCCAGGAGAAAGCACGGGGGTCGGGGCCGATCGTAGAATGCAGCAACACAAAGGAGGATGCTCCTACATTGCAGGATGCCGAGAATCATCTGTCCCGTCTGGAGAATACACTGCAGGCCTTTACGGGACCGACATTCCAAACTGCGTACAACAATACGGTAAACTGTAAGGAAAATTTCACAGGAACAGAGAAACCCCGCGTGAATCGGAAACAGCTCCAGGAACGTCTGAAGAAGGTGAACGCAACCATCGCAGAACAACAGAAACGACTTCTGGCCCCCATTGATGCAAAGACGGCGGCATTACAAAAGGGGGAACTATCGGACTGTGATAAACGACGCGGGGCAAAAACACAGCTCAAACAGAAATCTTCCTAGGGTGCCCTTCCGTCTAAAGAATAAGACTCTCTATTCAGAACAATGAGTCAGAATCCGCATACCGTACAAGATTGGGAACCGGTTGTCCTCCGTAAGCGCGGATCTTCTGATGCGTCTGGATCCGGAACAGGGTCCAAACATGTAGACCCCTACAGTCGGCATATGGCAAAGGTGGCGGATTCTGAAATTGCGATGATGCCCAAAATGCTGTCGCCGGAGAGTATTCAGGCCATTGTGAATTATCGCAAGCAGAACAATCTGACGCAGAAGCAGATGGACAATCAGTGTTCGTTTCCGGCCAACACGATCAATCATCTGGAGGCCAAAAAGGTGGCACCGACGCCACATCAACTGAATACGCTAAATCGTATTCTCAAGACCGGTCTTACTCTGAATTAGCGTCATCGTCACTGCACTCTTCGTAGACCATCATATCATCCGGAACGGTCACGTTATCCTTGTTGATGACACGGGGAACATAGAACCAATCCGTCTGAAGACGGGGATAGATTTCCTGGAGAGCCTTCACGACGGCATACTCTTCCGTGGTGATATAGGGATGTTCAAGATCCGCGACATGCGCATGGCGTGGATGTTGAACTGCATTCTTCACGCGTTCCCAGAACGCAGGGGTGACGCGGCCACCCGCATTGTAGGTCGTGGGGCGAGTATACTGCGGGAACACAAGGATTCCGTAATCTAGATAATAATCCGCCTGGGCATCGGTGGGCAGGCCAATAAGATCCATGGGAAAGCAGCGAACTCCGTAAACAAACATCGTAGGGGGGTGGTACGTTACGGGTATGCTGGGGGGTCGGGTGTCAAGTTTTTGACCTTAGGCCTTTGTCTCCTTACGGGTCTTACGCTGGGCCGCCTTTCGGGTCTTACGGCGGTGTTCACGGATGTTCCATCCTGCAGCGGTGTTCATGGGATACATATGTTTCCACTTCTCAAAGCGTGCGGCTTCCTTGTGGGCTTCCAATTCTGCCTTTCGCTTGTAGTGTTCACGACGAGGTCCCCGGGTCATCATGTCCGACATGCCGGACGAGGGACGATGTTCGGATTCGGTCATGCGGATTTCACTCAACAGAATGGTGGGGTCCGGCTGATTGTCCATTAAGTTTGCCCACGCAAACTTGCCGGATTCCATCTGTTGGAACTTGTGCATCATGGCCGGATTGATACGCAGAATGGGTGCATTCGTCTGTTTCTGGGTACGACGCCGACGACGATCACTACTACTTCGTGATGGCATGTTCTACGGTGGGTACAGATTTTTCTTTATCTGTTAAAATACTCAAGAGAGAGAATCCCTCCGTCCATTTTAAGGGGGCCGTGATTCCATGCATTCGTTAACGGAACATGGATTTATGTCCATTGATTTACAAGACACACTCACGAATATATGCGAAGTCATACCACACGCATCGGAAATTGCATGTCTGGGGAAGGAACAAACAATTGGCCAGGATCTATGGCGATTTTTGGACCGCAGTCTCACCAAGACCGCCGATGGGCGGAGTGCGTATGTCGGTTGGCATATCGGCGATCTGTACCGCGAAGGCACCTATGGTAAAATTTACAAGGCGTTTCGTATGGTAGTCGCTGCCCGACCCGATGGGCTCTTTGACGTTGCCGAAAATCCTTACGAGGTCATCGTAAAAACGTCCAGCCCTCCTGATGGAAAAACTATTTTACCGGCCGAAGATGTCATTGCGCACGTATCCGAAGCCTTATTACATGTGTTAGCCTGGAGAATTATACAGCGGACCCTCACTCCCTGGGCTATCCCACGCCCATACGAAGTATTCGGTGACAAAGTGTCGGATTCACTCACATCTACAGCATCTTCGTCGGAGTCACAACCCACCGGTTCGGACTGGCTGAATATGAGTTTCTGTATGTCCTACGTCAGTGGCCGAACACTCTTTTCATACATGAAAAAACACTGGAAACATACGACGAAACGTGAGAACAGCCAAACCCTCCTTGAGATTATGGCCCAGGTGGCCTATATTCTCTATTATCTTCAGAAGTACCTCCGCCTGAATCATCGCGACGTAAAGGTCAACAATATTCTTATCCGAACCCGTACAGATCCGATGATTCTGGAATTCGGAAATGCCCGCATCCTGACCCACTACGAAATCACGCTCATTGATTTTGGTTTCGCCTGTGTGGGATGCCCTCCTCCGAAACAACCGAACACCGTCTTTCAAGCCGGATCCTGGTTTCCCTTTGGAGAACTCTGCTGTAAAAAAGGACGGGATCTGGCCCAACTCTTATTCTGTATTCACTGTTATTTTCCGCTGGAGAAATATCTCACAAGGGAGATCTATCAAGTGTTCGCAAAATGGATGCAGATACCATGTACAGGAGGAATTGTAAATGCCCTCCATGGTTTTACTGAAGAAGGGACGCCCCGCACCAAACAGATGACGGGACATCCGAAATACGACACCGGAATTTACGAATTCCTGCGTAGACCGGATGTAGATCCCGCGGACTTTGAACCGCGGCACGTCTTTACAGAATGCTGTCGGCTCCATCTAAATACATATCCATGAAAACAATCTCAGAAAATGGAAGAACAACCAACTGATACCACCCACCTCTGGAAAGCGGCCGATGGTATTGGGTTCGTAGAACTCCTGGATACCTTCGGCGATGATCTTACGGTGGTGAATGCCGCACGTGTTTCTTTTGCCAAGGAATCTCATGAAATGAGTGTTCGGGACGAGAAGCTCATTCAGTATCTGGCGAATCATAACCATGTGACCCCCTTCTTTCACCCGCAGGCACGTTTCCGCATCAAGATGCCCATCTTTGTGGCCCGCGAATGGTACCGACACCAGATTGGATTCGCCCGCAATGAAGTCAGTCGTCGCTATGTAGATACTCCACCGGAATGCTGGACACCGGCACCCCAGGATCTCCGAAAGCGGGATCCGAAGGCCAAACAGGGTTCCCAGGAAGATGCAGTTGCGAATGCGGATTCTTGGCACACGGAAGTTACAGAGGCACAACAGACAGTATTGAATCTCTATAATCGTATGATTGCGGATGGTGTGGCGCCGGAAATTGCCCGTGGGATTCTCCCCCAGTCCATGTATACGGAATTCATTGAGACGGGATCTCTGGCGGCGTATGCACGTCTGGTCGGTCTCCGTACGAGTCCCGATGCTCAGCGCGAAATCCAGGCCTATGCACGTGGTCTCCTAGATCTTATGCAGACGCGGTTTCCGGTGTCGTGGTCGGCACTGACGCAGAAGCAGGCTGTGTAATTCCCAAGAGGGAACGTAATTGCGTTGTGGAGCCCGTAACGGTCTGAATCACTTCACCCTTCACGTCCTGTCCTAGATCGTTCTCCAGCGTTTGAATCGTATAGGCCAGATGGAGGAGAAGCTGAAGAGTGGAATCATCCATAAGGGACAGTAATTTTTCCAGAGTTACACCACTGTTCGTAATTGGAATCTTCCACAAATCTCTGTTTGGGAGCTCAGTATCTTTTAACATGGCTACATCGGCTGGATTATCTATGGCACATCCACTATATAATTCAAGAATGGATTTCGGAGTAAGGGTTCCATTCTTGTAGAGGCCATAGACTCCACATACAATATCTACCCACGTGGTGGGTTCCTTGAGATTCTTACATGCGGGAATCGCCGGGATTGTTCCGATCTTTTCGGCCAGCGATTTCCAGAATGTCTCCCGCTGCAGATCATCCTTGAATTCCTGGATCCCCTGGCCCAGATAGAATCCATCGCGGAGTTCTTTTGCGGTCAGAGAATACGCCTGGGACATCGCAAAACTCTCCCATTGTGAAGCCAGAAGATCGTGCAATTCCTGTTTCTGACCGCGGGTTACGACTCCAACATCCTGTTCGGCCCGAATCGCGGTAAGTATAGAATCATTCTGTTTGAGTCCGGTCAGAATCTTTGCGATGGACTGGACGAAGACATTGTTCACTCTCCAGGGAAAAAGGAGAAGGGTGGTAAGAGGTTCCTGTTTAATCTGTGTAATCTTGGTGACTCCCGTACCGACCGTGAAATTCACGAGCCGTTCTACATCTTCCAGATAGGGAATCATGAGATCCTTCTTGGAGTTGATGAATGCTGCATATCCCTTCATAGAATTGTAATCCCCAAGTTTGATATCTGCATCCTTTTTCTTCTCTTTTGTTATTATATCACTAAGATGAAGAGCAATTGCTTCTAATGCGTAGGTGAATAAATCATCCTGACGACTTACGATGGTGAGATAATTCTTGAGACGTAGCGGTTTTTCTTCATCCGTAGGGACTGCGCCATACTCCTCAAGTAAAAACTTCAAGTCTTCATCCGTTTCCAATACATCTCTCCAGAATATACCACGGATTCTTCCTTCAGGCGTACCATCACTGGCCACCACTTTCATAACGGCACCTCCACGTTGTTCCAATACTACGGACTCAATGAACCCGCCTTTCTGTTTCTTCATGGTTGTGCGGCGTGCAATTTTGGGTAAATCCCGGCGACTACGGGTGTGTCTGGTACTCATTCTCCCTATATTACTCCGAAGAAAAAGTGCCCCAACGAATAAACTTGACGGGGGTAAATGGATCCAACGCTTTCATCACCCACAACAGAGAATGGCAGACGACGAAGACTACAATACAGCGTTGGATAATATGGGACCGCCTCCCGATGCCGGCCCGGAGGAAGAAATTGAAGATACCGGCGATGGTCCCATGGATACTGCGAAAGCCCTCGGGATTACCGAACCGCCCTCCCAGAAATCACAGGCCATCCTGGATCAACACCCCGAAATCTGGCCGGATTACGAAGAAACGGTGATGGATAAACTCATTCTTCGGGATGCCTATCCCCCACGATCCGATGCGGGACACACTACGTATCCCTATCTCACCCTGTACGAAAAAACGAAGGTGATCTCTCTCCGTGCTTCGCAGCTGGCACATGGCGCCCCGCCCTTCATTGATGTCCCCGAATATTTCACGGATGTCTACGAAATCGCGAAGGCCGAACTGGAGGCCAAGCGTCTTCCCTACATCATCAAACGCCCTCTCCCGAATGGGGAATACGAATATTGGCGTCTCTCCGATCTGATGCTTCTGTAAGCTATACACGATGTGCAATCTTATTCCCCTCATAGGATAACCACCGTAAGATAGCATGATCCTTATGATATTGATACCAGGATGTGAGATATGGCTCATCTAGGGTATATAATGAGTGTTTGGTGGAATGTTGTTTTGGTTTTACTCCTGGATTCTTACAACGCCATTCTTCTGTCAATTGTTGAAATGTCTTTCCAGCGTGATCTATCTGTGCATTTATACCAAGAGGTGTATTCATTATCGGACATATATCGGATGAATTTAGAGGAAACGATTCTCTAAATTCATGAATCTGTGGTTGGATCACATCCCGCAATGCTTTCATTAGATTTGCATACGATGTTCTATTTGCCCCGGAAAGTCGTTTGCGTGATACCGGGACAGGATATCGTTCTTTCTCTGTTCGTTGTGCATGTTTGTGCAATAGAAGATTGAAACATTTACTGCGTGTGATGAACCCATGGTCTTCATTCCAATAGATTACAACGGATGCGATATCACCCCGACTATACTTATATTCTCCATCATCGGGGGTATAATATGTCTCAAAGAGCCTATGAAATATTTCGGTATCTTCGCCGGACAATTCTCCAATCGGGGACTGATCAATGAATGTCCCGATAATAGCAGCACGTTCTTTTTGCGTTTTCACAATGAGAGCATTCTTCCATGATGTCATTGTGAAAATGTGTTGCTATACCGATGTACGGTTCACCTTTTTTAACGAAAGAAGTGGATTCGTTTTTCAGGAGGGATGTAGCCGGGATGCCCTTCCGTAATTCCGAACGCGTCGTACCATTCATCCATCTGTCGGACCGTATTGTTGACCCGTAACTTCGGCGGAGCATGGGGATCCATATCCAGAAGCTGTGCGGCCCGTCGTAACCGATCCTTGGCCCGCCATCCAACCGCAAACGAGAGGAAGAATTCCCGCATTTCGGCGCGTGTCAGGGAACGACCCATCGCTGCCTTGAGACCGGCCAACGCAAACTCTGCACCACCGAAGTCCGCGATATTTTCGGTCAGAGTCATTTCTCCATCCACCTCCATTCCACGATAGGGGGTATCATTGAAGATCCGTACGACCGCCGCCGCCCGCTTCTTATATTCCTTCGTATCCCGATCCGTCCACCAGTTATGGAGATCCCCATCCTTGTCATACAGTCGCCCCTCCGAATCAAACGCATGGCAGAGTTCGTGACCAATCGTAGCCCCGATTCCTCCGTAATTCCAGGCCAGCGACTTCTTCGGATCATAAAAGGGGGCACGCAAGATACCCGCAGGAAGGACAAACCGATTCTCCCCCGGATAATAAAACGCATTGACTTCGTACACGGGTCGTCCCCATTCTTCTTTTCGTCCGGAACATCCCTGTTTGGTCGTATCCCGAATGTATCGGTAGTTATCATCCGATCGTCGTCGGGCCAAACGCATGAGATTGTCTATGATATCCGTGGTACTGAGCCCCTTCTCCAGGTCATGACGCCACTTGGAGGGCCAACAGACCTGGATATCCATGTGTCGGAGTTTCTCTATGGCCGCCTCCCGTGTGGACGGAGACATCCATTCCGTATTCCGCAGAGTCTTGATCGCCGTGTCCCGAATCACCCGAATCATCGTATGCATATCCTTCTGAAGTCCCTCCGAGCAATGATGCTTGACCCAGAGTTCTCCGAGAGTATGGGGTAACAGTGAACGAACCGCCGCCAACCGAAGTTCTGCCGATGTCAGATCCTTCCGTTTTCCCTGCAGGAATCGCTGGCTATAGTTGAACCAGGCCGACCGCAAGGGACCATGCGGAGAGAGTCCGGCAATCCACTGGGTCACCAACATCGTAAAATATCCACGCCACCGGGGCATGGACCATGTCAGTATCGCGTGTTGTAGGAATTGGATATAGGAATACGACGTAACGTGGAACATAACATCTCCGTACGTATCGGTGACAGAACCCGACCAATTCTGGAGAAGAACTGCCCAATCTATGGATCTGTATTTGTCCCGGAGTTCAGAAAATCGTAACATGTCGTACTTGGACCGATCCCGGATCGGTGTCTTTTTGGCGAATTCCCGTTCGGCACCGTAGCCAAACATGAGTTCCGATTTCCCCGTATGTTTGGAAAGAATCTGACAGTACTCTTCATAGGCTTCCCGTTTGTCGGTTTGTTTCGGATCTAGCCAATACTCCGGAATTCCGATATTGAGCTCTCCTTCTTCAATGAAGATCCGACAACGGGAACGATTCCGTGGGTCACCTTCCACATAGAGGGACAGTGGATTGTTGATTCCGTGACGAATGAGCCAGCCGAGCATTCCACAGATATGGACGGGAGTTGTAACGGTCTCAATCATCTGGAAGATGGTATGGATTCCCGACGGGAATGCGGTTCCGGATTGACTCTGTGTGTCCCAACTCCGCAGGAATTCGGCAATCGGTCCTTTGCCCTCCCGATTCTCCCGCCGAATGATCTCATTCAGTTCGGCGTCAATCTGTTCACGAATATAGTATGCCTGCATCAGGCGTGATTCTGATGCCGGAATTTCCACTTTGGACAACCATGTCCCATTCACATATCCGTAGAAGTCGTCGGATACATCATGCGCCATTGGTTTATTTAGAATAGATTCGGGGTTTAGGTGATAATATACTCGGTTTGACATTACGTACGCCTCCTACTGGATGAGCACGGATTTTCGGGCTTCCCTTACAACCTCTGCAACTATCCAGTGGGGATAATGTGAAAGGGACAATGCGATCGTCTTCGTCATTGTCATCATCACTTGAGGATGGGGACGAAGGCGCATAATGTAACGTATACTGCGATAGATCAACCTTGATATCCAGGGGAGTATAGATACGAATCTGCGGTTGCGACTGTTTCATCATTGTCAGCGCCACCTCCTGTCCTGGATGGACAAAGTTCCTAGGATACGGGGGTTCGGGAGAGACCCTTCATTCGGTACCGTGCGGTCTCCCACCATTGATGGAGACGACGTCCGGCTTCACTCTGCGTATCTTCCTTCGCAATCATGACCGCCGCCAGTTCGTGTGGATGTTCATCCTGGGATGGAGTTCCGAAGAAGGCGGCCCATCCATCCGGGGCACAGGTGAACGTTTCCCGTTTCCAGGAATCCCACCATACGGTGACGGCGTCACGGAGTGTGGGGGTCTTCGGGTTCCGATAGATAGAGACGGGCCACCAGCGACCCATCCAACAGGACCAGGGGCCCCCCATCTTTGGATCCCAAGTATCGGGATTACTCCGCCGGGCTTCCTGGAGCGATTTCGGCATCTCCTTGGGCGGGGCCGTGTGGAGGGTGAACATCCAATTCCGACGGTAAAAATCCGCCCACTCCGACGGAGCACGACGCTGGTAAATATGGACCATTTCATGTTGGATCACTGATGCACGATCGGGTAAGAGAACGGAATCTGGAATCACAATCCGATCACCGACCCGGGTATGCGGAAGACCCTCTTCGCAGGTTTTGGAAGTGGTCAGGATTGTAGTTCCATCGGGCCCCGCTTCGGTGTACGTGGGGACACAATTCTGTCCCTTGCGCGCCGAACGATCGGCCGGACTCCAGGAAGCAATCCAGGGCAGATCACGGGGGTCATCTTCTACATCGGGTGACATGGATGGATGGATTCCGTCTGGTCCCAGAGTTTCTTCCTTCTTGACATCCTCTTCGGTTGCAGAGAATGCATGGAGATCCGCAAAGGGTTCCGTTCGTTTTCCATAGAGAGATTGGCGTAGAAGATGGGCTATCGCCAGAGCTCCCACCACAATCAGAAGCGTGTCCTGTATCATTCCTCTCTACAGCAAACTGTGGTTTCTTTCTATCATAACGTACCCGTAATGATAAAAGGAATAATTCTACATGGATAGATGCATGGTTAACGGCGACGAGAAACACGGGTCTTCTTGGAGGAGCGACGTTTCCGCAGAGTCTTCTTATGAGAACGACGGCGACGGGCACCTCCTTCTGCGGCAGCGTTACCGTTCGGTGCGACAGCGTTACCGTTCGGTGCGGCAGCGTTACCGTTCGGTGCGACAGCGTTACCGTTCGGTGCGACAGCGTTACCGTTCGGTGCGACAGCGTTACCGTTCGGTGCGCCAGCATTACCGTTCCGTGCAGCCGGTCCTGCAATATTTTCATTTCCTACTACACGGGGTATTACAGCACCTCTTCCGGTATTTTCATTTCCATTCCCGTTTCCATTTCCATTCCCGTTTTCACCGTTATTTCTACCACGTTTCCGAGGATTCGGAACATTCGCCACGACCGCCGCACCATTTCTATTGGGTTCATTGGGAGGACCGCCGGGTGCAGCAACGAGCATTCCTACCCCAGTAGCATTTCCATTTGGCACAGCAGTGTAACGACCGGTATTTATCGCAGAAGGGAACATCATCTTTGGGGAGAAGAGTCTATCGCGGACCTGTGCCAACATCGCGTCAGATACCATTGACACAACAGCAAACAAACCGTCCATAACGAATTCTGTTCCGGAACGATCGGCAATGGCACCGACTGCACCCCGTACATTACGGGTGGTCCCAGATGCAGATGCATACGCCTGTTTTTGTTCACTGGTAATCCCTGTAATACGTTGGGAATAGTCTTGAATGGAACAGCGTTCTTCCACGCCAGCCCGTGCTGGTTCACGCTCAATGGCAGCAATCTTTGCTTTAACGTCTGCACCCCCCCGAATCATAGGGAGCTTCCCTGTATCCGGATTTGCAATAAGAAGATATTCGGCAGCAAGATCGGCATACTCCGCATCACTGACCAGAGCATTCAAGTGCTGAATTACGATATCCGTGAGAACCTTAACGGATTTATCCGTAGAATTATATACATTCTGGGAAGAAGCAGAACTGTTTGCACTCTCCGATGATGTGTTGAACCGTGGGGCCGTACTGAGGCCGACAATCATATCCGCAATCGCCTCATGATGAACTCCCATATAGTGTACTAAATAGAGTGTACGTTTGAAGATTTCCCGTACAATCGTTTGACGTGCCGCTGGACTAATCTTATCCTGAATCGCAACATAATTTTCAATCAATTCACGGATAATTTTACGCAGAAGTGTGATGGTGGCACCGGTTTCAATGCGTGCACGGGCCGCATCACGTGCAGCTGGGTTAGAATTATTCTTCGCCGCCGCAATCGTCTGTTTAGTTGGCTGATACACGGCATTCCGGTAGGTATATTCGCGTTCCGGTTCTGGTGACATAACTGTATTGCGAATTATGCTTACATATCTTGGGATACAACGGAAGAAATCGGCGATTTTGGAAATCATGGATGAAACATATCCTGTCTCTGCGGCATCGGCCGATGCACTTGCCTGCCCCGCCTCTCTCATACGTTGTTCATAATATGCCCTGGCCTGTTGCACTCCCAACTGGTATGCAGCCTCTTCTCGTGCTGCAACCGCCTGCAGGAGTTCATCCAAGGGGATTCCCTCTGGAGGAATGTTATTTGGGTTCATTCTTCTACTCTACCCATACAGTTTATTCTTTCTGCCTAAAGAGAAGACACCGGAATTTGGGAAGGAAGGCAAACATGGTAAAAGGAAATCTACGCGGCGGAAAAGCATTCAAGAAGGGCAAGAAGGGGGGCGGCCAGGATGACGGGGAAGGAGGACGCAATAAGTTCGCGGGGCTGGAGGAAGACCAACAGTATGGCCGTGTACTCCGGGCACTGGGAGATCGGCGAATGCTCTGTTTTTGTAACGACGGAGTGGATCGTATCTGTAAGATCCGTGGGAAGCTCTGTCGGGGGCCGGGGAAGCAGCGCATTGAAGTCGGAGACATTGTAATTCTCAGTTTCCGGGATTTTGAAGACGAGGATTCGGATTCGGATGTTCAGTCCACTCCGAAGAAGGTTTCGGCACCGCTCAGTTCTCTGATGGAATCGGACAATGGGACTCGCACGATTACCGGGACGGCTGCCACTCTTGCCAATGGGAAGAAGGATATTGCCGATATTGTGCACAAGATTCCGACGGGTCATTGGAAATATGTTCGGAAGGAATCCGGGATTCATAAGTTGCTCTTCCCGGACAGGGTCGTGGGAGAGGACGACACCATGGACGATCTGTTTGAACGCGAAGAAGTCCCCGCAGTCACCGACGAACTGAATATTGACGATATTTAATCTGCGGAGGAATCCATGAACCGAAAGGACGCAATAGACTAAGGAAGGAATGCAGAATCATCCGAACCTGGCATCGGCCGCCTTTGATGATCAGGATGCGGGATCCGGGCCCGTACACAGCTCTCCGAGTCTAGGCCCGATGACAACTGCAATTCGGAATATCTCCTCCCGACACATTCACGATGTGAGCAATAGTCTAACGGATGAGCGTCAGTTCCTCCGTTCTTGGCGACGTCAGCTCCAGGATTGTATGAATCAGCGTCAGGCCCAGATGATCCAGTTCCTTCTGACGGATACGGGGGCCACGGATGATGCACAGATTCTGAAACGCTGTAACGATGTCTTGACAAAATACTCCAAGCATACCTGGAATTTTGCATCGTCCACTCCGGAACTCTCTCTGCCTCTGGATACCAAACCGGCCCAGGCGGAATTGGAACAGGATCTGGGTATCTCCCCGTCCGCACTTCGTGATATTCTTCGGAAGGTAATCCGGCTCTATGTGAATACGGCCTCCGCAGCATGTTCCGCGGAAACGAAACTGGAGGAGAAACTCAATCGTCTGGACACGATTGCGAAGCGGATCGATGACCTCATGTTTCTGGAACCGACACTGGCCATGGAGACCTTAGAGGGCCCCGTACGGACGTATCTGGATTCCGTGCTGGAAAAGATCACTATTCAGGAAGAATACGCGGATCTGCTACATCAATACAAAAAGTTCGCGCAACTGAAGGGATTGGTTTCGCTGGCCAATTTCCAGCGGCAGGCCGCCCCGACGTGTCAGATCTGTATGACAAAAGAAATCACTACGGCGGTGACCCCTTGTGGTCACACATACTGTGACGATTGCTGTCGTAACCAGATGACATCCTGTTATATGTGTCGGGTACAGATTAGAGATCGTCTCCGACTCTATTTTTCGTAAGGAAGAGAGGAGTCAGTTCCGCGGGTTTGATGAACCGTTCTTCGTATTCGGCCAACAATTCTTCCGACCAACCGTAGGAGTCCGCCAATGTCTTTAGATGACGTTTCGCACGTTTTGTAAAGAGAAGGGTCAGCATTCGCCGTATCTGAGAGTCGGCATATTCTTGTTTGGAGATCGGCATTGGTCTGCTGTATAGGGTGCCCGCCGACCTGATCTGTCAAATTTGGCGTTGTAAGGGGGTCTAAAAGTATTTTCCCTACATACGAATAATGGATTCCGCCGGCGAAGATTCTCTTGCACAACTCTCCATTTTAGTAAAGGAATGGATGAAAACCGAAAATGAAATTCGGGTCCTGTCGGCCGAAGTCAGTACAAAGCGAAAGCGAATTAAGGTGGTGCGTTCCATGATCACGACCATTATGAAGGGCAAACAGCTTGCCCGTCTGAACACATCGGGTGGGGCACTGACCCGGAAAGTCAAGAAGGCGAAGGTATCTATGACCAAGAAGTATATCGCAACGGCCCTGGTGGATTTCTTTGATGGCAACAAGGAAATGGCCGAGAAGTGTGCAAAGTTCCTGGACGAACATCGCCCGATGCGGGAATCCGAACATCTTGCCCTGGAAAATCCGGAATAAAGCTCTACAGCCAACACCACAATTCTGAACTGATATTTTCACAAAATCTCTGTCCAGAATATAAAATGTACTATTCCTTCTACCAGCCTCTTGCGAACAAGGTCAAGGAAGGTTTCCAGAGTTACCAGGGCTCTACGGTGGACGGGATTGCCGCCTTCCTGGCAATGATCCTGGTCCTGATCATCCAGCTCTTCATTGTGAAGTTCCTCTGGAACAATGTCTTCGTAGAAGTCATCTCTTTCGGACGCCCCTTCAAGAGTCTGATCCAGGTCTTCGGATTCCTGATGTTGGTGACCATGGTATTCCCCTAAACTCAATGCTTCCGACGAAAACTGGATCCCCGGCGACGACGCTGGGAGGATCGCTTCTTGCGTTCGGTCGTAGAACGCCGACTCTTCTTTTCCGACGTCAATCCACGACTTCCGTACACGGATGACTCACATACCTGTTTGGCAACATCAGTCCCCATCGTAGGCGTCGTTGCGGCAACACAACGCGCATACCGTTCCTGGAGATCACTGTTCATTCCTACACTCTGTACAGATTCTTATACAATAGGGTTTCACCGTATACTATAAGAATAATTCGTGGTGTTGTATGGATCCATCCGATTACTTGGGTTCTGAACTGATTCCCTGATACTGGGAGAGTTCCGCAACACTGTTGGATTCCCAGAAGCCCATATCCCGTGCCCCCAGGGGTTTATCCATGGAGGGCTGGGTTCCCTTACAGAAGGAGGTCATCGACAACTTTGTACGGGCTAACACTTCCTCAAATTCCTTCTGACCTTCCGGGCAATCTCCCAGGAGTTCGTGCAGGAGTTCCTTTCCGCGCTTCTCAAACTTTTCGGTGACCAGTGCAATATCGCGGGCCTGGATGACATTCCGCATGCACCGTCCAACAAACGTAGAGGCGGGTTCCATGTCATGACTGCTACGGTACTGGAGAGACATCGTGCGGTACGATCCGGCAGCGGGAGTAGAAATATCAGCCTCCATACAACAGAGTTTGGAAACGAGAAGACGAAGTTCTTCGGCGGCATCCGTACTATCATTGAAACTGGCAATGCGGGCCAGGAGTTTCTGGGCGGCTTCCGAACGTGCCACACAGGCCGGCATCAGACGCGGATCCACGGCGGCAACCGCGAAACCCTCTGTCCCGAACCCTTCTTTGAGTACATCCGCTGGATTGAACGTACTATATTTGTAACTCATGTAGGTAATCCCCAGAAGTACAGCGAACAGAATCCCATAGAGAATATTGAACATCTTCCTACTTATTGTAAACGAATTCGGTTCGCCAACAGTTCCGGGCAACGGGGGACTTCTGCATAGGGAATCGGTACACGAATCGGCAGAATACCCTGACGGTTCAATACCGCCCCGGTACAGACATCTTCTAAGAATGCCGATGCGTAATCCGCTTCTGCAGCGACAACGAGATCCAGGGCCGATGCAGACAACCAGTATCCGTGTCCGTAACAATAGGTCGCCGCCGGATGCGTGGGCTGCAGCGTGGTGTCTTCACACCGGGTCGTTACCCGGATCGGATTCACGGTTCCAGCAGGGCATGTATGTACGAAGAGTCCCCAAAAGGATTTGGACCCGTGCTTCTGAATCGCCGTATGGAGATCTAACAGATTCCGATAGACAATGTCATCATCGGTTTTCCAGACACCCGGAGAATTCGGGAAGGTCCGACGGACCCAGCGAAGAGCGGCATGCACCTTCGCCGGCAAGGTTTCATAGTTGTCATTCACGGGGAGTTCCAGCAGATCCTTGGCATAGTTCTCTTCCGTCACACCTCCGACACACCCCACAATTCGCCAGGACTTCTCCCGTCGCATGCGGGTCATGGCTGACGCCAAAAACGGTTTGTATTTCTGACATCCACAGATTAGTAGAATCGGACGGGTCTCCGTAAGATCCGGAAGGGAACTGCTCATCTGTGAATGTTGGTTTGTAGAATTCTTTAGATTTAACCCTCCAGTGTTACACCGGCCATGGTTTCTTCGCCGAGTCCGGATACTGCAGACCAGGCCGAAGCGAGTTTCTCAAAGATGTCGCGGGCCCGCTGGGCAGCGGTGGCAACCACCTGACGCGCCAGAGAATTCGTATCTCCGAGCCCTTCACGGAATCCCAGGGTGAGGGTTGCGACCTTGTGGAGGGGATGCCGGATCTTGTAGCCGGCGAACGTGATCGGGGTATCCAGCGGAGCATTCTGGCCGGGCTGCTGATCCAGATAGATTTCCGTCGCCATCGTCTGCAGGAGATTTCCCAGCGTATGTTCCTGATCTACAAAGAGGATATCCACGGAGTTTTCCATACGATTGTTCGTCGGCTGAATCGTCATACCGACTTCATTCAGTGGAGTGGCGGCATCCGTGTATGGGGTCACAAGACGGATAACGGCACGAATCCCCTCTGCAACAATGTCGGGGACCGGACGAACACCAACACTCTCCACCGTAAATGTAAAGGAATTGGGCTCTCCCGTGGCCGGGTCAACAAGGAAGCACCGCTGGATCGCCATCGTTTCCCATTCCTTACGATAGTTGTCAATGACCGCCTTTTCCACACTGGTCGGGTCCACGATCTTCTTGTAATCGGCCAGCCATTCCATGAAGAACCGATCCTGGCGAACCGGGTCCTCATCCAGGGTGTTTCCATAGGAACACTGACTGACGGGACTGAAGCCAATGAACGTCTGGCCCGTACCGATGATCGGATACGCCGTCAGATCAATCTCTTCGGCCGGCTGTTCAGAATTCCACTGCGGCCGGAGCGTTGTAATGAGCGTTGTCTCCTTGGTAATCGGATCCGCAGGGAACATTGCCGCGGTTGCTTCCGGACCGAGTTCAGCAAAGACCCCATCGGTCTGCTGTTCACGAATCACGAAATCGCCGGCCTTTACGTGACGGAGAGTGTCTCCGCTAACGGGCCCCGACGTATCATTGCGCACCCGTAGCACACATTCGTAACGTTTCGGATCAAAGTTATCAATATCCCGAACCCCTACCGGAATGAGTGTGATCCGGTGGGCCAACATTTCATTAAAGATGATCCCCGTATTCTTACGAATCTTGATTCCGGGGTCCTTGTCATTCGTAAGGTCGGCACGGAACCCCACCGATCGGGTATGGGTCAGAATACACCGACGGAGAGTGTTGGCCACCGTTGCCGTCGTGTTTTCCAGTACAAAGTGACCCCGAATCTTGGATTCAGGGTCCGTCAAAAGCGCAGGTCCATCTTCAGAGTAATTACGGAACATCGTACTTTATCCCTACAATGGGGTACGATTGTCAAGTTTACCAGGGTGGCGCACCCCCTCCCTCAAAACGAGGCCATAAATGCACCAAACAGAAAGGTTGTGATCAGAAGTGTTTGTGACCAGGCGGAAAGTTGCGATGTAATAAGCTGCATGATCAAGAACCAGACAATTCCGTATAAGGAGTCACCGATGGGGGCACCAACACCCACTTCCTTTCCGTACCGCTGAAAGAAATCTACATATCGGTTGGAGTATTCGCGGGGAATGTTCTTTACGATCCCATAGAATGAGAGATCACCGGCCCATTGGATTCCCAGGAAGGTAAGAAGGCGTTTTGACCATTCCGTCCAGTTGGCGATCGGGGCGGAGCCAAAACTCGCCGTAATCACATACTGGGCGATCAGAAAGAGAATCGTACTGTAAATATAATCTCCGAACGCGACTTGTCCAAAATTGAATACCTTCCGATTGTAATATTCCTGGGTAGTTGCCGCTTTGAAGATGGCGGGGAACACATAATAGGAGATCGGTTCCCAAATTGCATACGCAGATGTCCATGCAAGCAGGTTCTCTGCCGAAAATTTGAAAATGTTCGGAGTGATCATTTCTATTTCTGTCCCCGATCTTTGTTCGGGATACGGTGTATACTGCAAAGTTGATTCGTGTACCCCCTGTCAACCCCGGTGTGACAGATTCACGACGACAATGTGTTATCACGCGAGTACGATCCACGAGAGTGTTGAGCCGCCGCGTGAGCGGAGGCCTACTGTAATTGATTATTCCCGAGAAGTACACGATAGCTGTGAACTTCTCATCAAGAAATTTGCGGCCGATGCCAAATACGCATCCCACCAATCCAAGCATCATATGTGCATGTTCTTCAATACGAAGACGAACAAGATGTCTATCGGTGAGAATATTATGCTTCGGACCGATGTTACGAAACATGCAGAGATGACCGCCCTGGATCGTCTTCAGCGTCTCTGTACCCGGAATCGCGTGGAAACCTACGATATTGTTGTCATTCGGGTTTCACGCACAGGTGCCCTTGGATCTTCCCGGCCGTGCCTCCATTGCATCCAGGCCATGCTCAAACATCCGCGGGTGCGTGTGCGGAATGTGTACTATAGTACGAATACGGGAGTCATTGTTCGTGAGAAGCTATCGGAGATGTTGGTGACGAAGCCTCCGTATATTTCGGCGGGATGGGCCTTCCGTCTGAAGTTGCGTAAACCGCGGTAGACAATTTCCTCCATCCGGAACAATGAATACTTGTTACATTTCCAGCAAGTGTCGGTTCTCCCAACAGTTTCTAGAAGCCCTGTCCCAGACTCCGTATTTTCGTGAAATCAAGTTTGTGAATGTGGATACGACGCCCCGTAATCAGCTCCCGTCGTTTTTGAAGTCCGTGCCCACCCTGATGGTTGCCGGTGAACCCCAGCCCCGAACGGAAATCAGTCAACTCATGAACTGGATCAGTGAAAAGCGAATTCAGGAGAATCGTCAGCCGATTCAGAATCCCGGAGGCCCCGGTGCACAACGCCCCGGAGCGGGCGGCGGTCCCGCACAGGGAACCTTTCAGGATCCCATGGCAATGTACGAGGGAGAAACCTTTGGCGGGTTTGGCGGAGGAGGATACGCCTTTATTGGCGAAGATAATGCGAAGCTGGACAGCGGATCCATGGTTCGTATGGTAGGAAACATGGCCGGAATCAATGATCAGAGTATGTATTTCCCCGAAGGTCGGATGGGTGGTGTAGGTGGTGGTAGTGGATTCCAGCAACAGTTTTCTCCACCGCAGGGGAATGGTCGTGTTTCCGAAAAACAGGCAGCCCTGGACAGTCGTCTGGCCGCGATGAAGGCAGCACGGGAGAGTGACCCCTATGTCCCGAGCCCGATCCAACGAATCGGGTCCCAACCCATGGGCGGATCCCCCTGGTGAGTTACAACAAGCACTTAAAAACCATTCCGATTAATACAGATAACGATGTCATCCGCAAATCCTCTTGGCGCCTTCTGTACCCAAATCATCAATTTCTTTGAAGATCTCCAGGATACCTATCCGGAAGAAAAGGATATTGCCACGGCCACCCAGGCTCTGAAGCTCATGAAGATGGCCAATCCCCGTCGCCTTCACACGGCATTTATGGAGATCGTCACCCCCGATTTCCGTGATCGTATTATGTCCGAAGACGAAGAGTATCTGATCCAGCATGCGAAGGTCCTTCTGGACCAGGAATACACTGATATTTCCTTCGCATTCTGGATTTTTGACAAGCATTGGAGTACTATGACCCACGTAAATAAGAAGCACATCTGGAACTATCTCAAGACAATTGTTGTCCTGGGTCAGCGTGTCCCTCCCGCCTAAGCGACTTCTAACAGTTTCTGGATCTCTGCATCCACTTCCTCCTTGGAAATGAGTATGGGATCCGGTTCTCCGACATAACTGGCCATAAGTGCCCAGATATACAGTGGATAATTCGTCTTTTCTTTGAAAAAATCAAAGGCGATTTTTCCGGCATCGGATGTTTCGGCATATTCTGCCTTCTTCAGATCATCATAGAGCGGAATCTGACTGGATTCCTTGAGTTCCCGAAGACGATCTTCTACAGCCTTCGCGTACGTCAGAGAACTGTTCTTGAAATCCGTATTCAGATCTTCCTGGACAATACTATCGTGGAAATCATTGGTCGTGTTGATACCGTCTTCCATCCCGTAGCGGAATACCGCCTGGAGTGTTGTCGCCACATTCTTCAGCCCGATCTTGTTCTCAAGATCCTCCTCTGTGGTAATCGCCATATGGAAGGGAATGTACTTCACATTCGGCATAGACGTGGTGAATTGGGTCAGGTTGTAGTCCCGTGCACTGTCAAATTCTTCTGAATAGAGATCTGGGTGTTCGGTGATCACAGATTGCACCCAGTCATACGCAATCCGATCATCGGTCTCTCCGTCGCCTCCCTGCTGGCGGATACGGGGGCGCCGACGGGTCTTCCGATTCCGTAGACGATACGGGCGTCGCTGTTGACGTAGTGTTTTGGATGGCATCCCTCTATTGTCAGCGAAGGATATTTCTGTATGCGGTTTAACTAACCCAATAGAAACCCCGTGTCAAGCAAGGAATGGCGACCACAACCTTTGCAAGTACACTCAAAGCTTTCTGTGATGAACTTCGCCTCACGTTTCCCGAACTCCAGACTCCGATTGACCGGGCACTGACAATTACCCCGGCCATGTACTGGAAGTCCTGGTCCGCGAATCTGTCCGTTCTTCTGGAGTGTGACTTTGCGGCTCTCCAGGCCAAGAGTCGCGGATTCATTTTGGGTGCTGTACGTATTACGGACACCCTGTGGGGAGAACTCTCCGGTCAGACCCAACATGCGATCTGGAAGTATCTCCGAACCTTGCTTCTGGAAGCCTCTATGGAACTCCCGAATGAGGCCATGACACCTGAGATGGCACAGGGAGTTCTGGATATTTTGCAGCAGGAACGTGTGAAATCGGGAGAAGAACCGGACGAAGACGAGGTTCGGGAAGCGACACGCGTGTTGGAAGAATCCATGAAGCATATGAATCCGCTCATGGAGCGTATGCAGGGAATCCTGGGAGGGATCTTTGGATCTACGGATGGAAGTGGCGCAGCTTCCTTTTCCATGCCGGAAATCCCCGACCATCTTCGGAACGGGAAGATTGCCAAGTTGGCAGAGGAACTCTCCAAACAGTTCAACCCGACGGATTTCGGAATTGACCCGAAACTCCTGGAAGGCAACAGCGTAGAAGAAGTCCTCCAGCGTCTCATGGATCTGTATCGGAATAACCCCGATCTTCTGATCAATGGGGCCAAGCGGGTGGCCGAACGGATGAAGAAACAGGTTCTCAGTGGTACACTCAAACAGGAAGAACTGATCGCCGAAGCCAAGGAATACGTTGCTCTCTTCAAGGATCATCCCCAGTTCAAGGAGGCCTTCTCTAAGTTTGAGACCCTCTTCGGAGAGGACGGTATCGGAAGTATGTTCCAGTCACAGAGTTCCGGTGCACCATCGGAACGCCTCCGTGCGGCCCAGGAACGTCTCCGACGAAAGCGTGATGCCCGTGCAGCAGGGAAAAAATAGCACCATCCGAATAAGGGAGAATGCCAATCACATGTCCAGCATTTTGGTGGGAACAGCCCCGTATTCTGTGGGATCAGGCCACTGAGTTCTTTCCGTTTACGGAATATGACAAACGCTGTACCGCATCGGCACTGAATTCTTTCACCCGTTTCGGTATTTATCTGGGAATTTTATTGGCCATTGTTCGTATGGAAGAAGCCTGGCTCCTGGTGGGTGTTGTGTTTGCAACCTTTGCCGTTGCATCCTGGAAGATGATGAACCGTAATGGCGCTGTACGTGAAGGGTTCGGTGCACAACGTGCACCTTACCTAAGCGATTCTTCTCAGAATCGCGAAGGGTTTAACGGCGTTGAAAACTTCACAAGTGAAACCGGTTACCGTGAGAAGGATACGGATGCCCCGATTGTGGACGCCCAATCTGTGAATCAGCAGTATGTCCCGGATGTCATTGGGGATCGTTCTGGCCGTACCACTCCTACGGCGGCAAATCCGTTTATGAATGTGCTCATCTCCGAAATCTCCGACAACCCCTATCGTAAGCCCGCCGCCAATGTCCAGGCCACGGCGGTGAAGAATGAATTGGACGGATACTTTGAAACCATGTTCTACAATGATCCCGGTGATACCTTCAATCGCACCCAGAGTCAGCGGCAGTGGGTCACAATGCCCTCTACCACCATTCCGAATGACCAGGAAGCCTTCCAGAACTGGCTATACCGTGTCCCGGGACAGACCTGTAAGGAAGGGAATCTGAGTGTCTGTAATTTTGACACCGGCCCTGCAGCCTATCCCTGGCGAGAAATGCGACGCCTGACATAAAAGTCCAGAATAATTTTACATTGCCGAATCAGAGATGGCAGCATTCCAGATTCAGCAATTTACACGTGTTCGCGATGATCCGTGCGATCTGACGACGCAGTACAAGGAATCCGCGGCTCCCGGTGCCTACAAGATCACGAATCTGACGCCGGCCGAAAAGTCCGTGGAATCCGTGGCCTACCAGCAGCCCGCTGTCCCGATGCGTGAAGGCTACGGTTGGTCCGCCCAGAATGTGGACGTGGACAGTCTTCTGCGCAACCATGCCGTCCAGACGAACTCTCCTCACTGCCCGATCCGTGGACGTACCCAGGCGCGTCCTTTCGTCTCGGTGCCCTACATGGGACGTGGGAAGGGTGAAGCGACTCTTGAATCCAAGCTCCAGATGGGCCAGTTTGTTCGTCAGGGCAAGGAATGTGGAACGATCTCCGATCAGTTCTACAAGAATCAGTTCACCCCGATGATCCCCTATGTCGCCGCCAATGTCCAGAACCCGGTCCATCTTGTGGAAGAAGTCGCCTCTCCGAACTGGGTCCGTGGTGGGATCCCCAGTCGTCAGGTCGTTCGTGATATGAACTGCTAGGGGGGACAACGTGTCCCAGCAATGGCCAACGGCCGTGGCTGCTGGCGCAGCCAGTCCCTGGACCCCCTCCGATAATATAGAATATTGTAGGAGATCACATTATATCATATAGAAATGTGGTGAACGCCCTGGCTTGTTTTCTATTTTAATGAATACGTCTTTTTGTAAGGTTGTGATACAGTCTTACAAAAACCGCGCATAGAGTCAGAGAATGTTTCCGATCGCCGGCAATGAAAAGCGCTCCGACATCATCATGGGGGGATACACCATGATTCCCCAGAAATTCTATCATCCCCAGGCATCGCGTCATGCCCTTGGTCTTGTCGGGGGAAATGAAGTCTCCGTAGCCTCCGGCAATCTTGTGGATCTGGAATCCGATCTCCGTAACATCACCCGCGATCTCTCCCACGCCCCCTCCAAGAAGTACACTCCCTCATGCCCTCTGGGCGGAGAGAAGGCCTGTCCCGCATGGCCCAAGACGCTGGTCTTCAATGAGCGACCCACCGGAAAGATGGTGACCATCAACATGGCCCCCCGTCATCTTCCCACTCACCAGACCATGAGCTATCCAGGTGTTCCTGCCCCCGCACCTATGAAACAGGACGTCTATGGTGCACCATGGCGGTTCTAAGCAGAACATGACAACTCTGTCTAAAGGATAGGGCGGACTTTGTACCCCACAGCACAAAAGTTGACACCCCCACCGGGGTCTCATCCTGTATCAGGGCACCAGTGTCCTACAGGAATCGTAGCTCAGGGGTAGAGCAATGATCTTATGAGTCATTAGTCGTGGGTTCAATTCCCACCGGTTCCACTTGGAGATGTAGCTCAGTTCGGTAGAGCGTATGGCTTTTAACCATACAGTCGCGGGTTCAATCCCCGCCATCTTCAACCCTACTGGATCTGTTTTTTGGTTTTTGGTTTCTCTTTTTGTTTTTTTGCGTATACAAGAAAACAAAAATAGCCCCATCCCTTTCAATGGAGGAGGAAGAAGAAGTTCATATGGTCCAGATTTCGGATCAGAATCACTATCCCACCACCGTATTTCAGGGACCCCAGAAATACACGATACCCCGTGGATTGGAACCCTATCGGGGCGCGCGCGATATTTTGAGTGCAACACTGTTTCTCCATCCCAATACTCCTGTAGAGATCCCGGTCAATAAATTGACATTCCTTGTACCCGACGATGAAACCATACGGGTGAATTACGAATGCCGGTTTCCCAGTGTACCCGAACTTCTCCAGCCGATGCAACATCTGCCGAACGGAGAGTATATGATCCGTTGGTGGGGCAGCTACAATCGTATCACTCCAGAGTGTCTCTATTTTGTAAATGAGAACACGATTGAACTGAAGGTCCCTCTGCGATACGGATATGTCCACCTCAAGACTGGCGGATATCGTATGAACGGAATGGCCAATCCATTGGAACTGACACTGTCTCCCTGGTATATCTCCAACCCCGACACCTTTCAACTTCCAAGCACTTCCACGATAGTGCCGATTCGCTTCCGGATTACGCAACGCTTCGCAACGTATCTGAGTAATCTGTTGGAATAAGAACATATTTTTCATAGCCCAGGTGTAGAGGAGACGATGATTCCATTCAATCTACACGAAGATCTCACCATGCGTGGGCGTGCTGGTGGCCCCGATCGTGCGATGACCCGTTACAAGTATGATCTGGGGAAGATGGTGGAAAACAACGAAATTACGACGGGACCCGGCCGATATGTATTGGATGTTCCCAATCGGTTCGGCAATGCAGCCTACATCCCGAATCCGACCACCCGTATGCAGAAATGGGGGGCCTCCCACGATATGTCTACCACGAAGACCGATGTAGAGAGTGATCTCTGGAATCTTGCCCGGCCTACCACCAAATCGGTCTGTGGCCAGTTTGACCCCCATACTACCCCCCAGCGTATTTTGACTCCGATGCCCGAAACCGATCTCCCCCAGACCTTTGCCCGACTGGTAGACCCGCCCTGTACACTCCGTGGATCGGGCTGGAATCGCTGGGAATGGCTCTGTGAGAATCCCCAGGAAAATGTCATGATTCCCTTTGAGTGGTCCGTGGATACCCGACATGCCTACAAGGACGGCTACAATGCGAATGCCAGTATGCGATACCAGTGTGGAATCATTCCCGATGCCATTCCGGTCCCCCGTCAGCCCGGTTCGCGCGATGCTCCGAATTTTACCGACCAGATACCCGGTGTATCACAGAAACCGATGGGGGGATCCGTGTCATCCGGCAGTGTCAAGATTCAGCAGCCACGGGGCGCCCCGCAAGTCAGTCAGAAGCAAGGTGTATGGTCCGTCCCCACTACCGTCTATCACGAACAGGAACGGGCTATGACCGGTCGTATCGCACCGCCTCCATCGCTTGACAGTATGATTGCCCCACACTAAACGGTCCTACCCTTTTCCACTGCGCAGTTGCTATATCTCTCTTGCCTTTTGGTTTCAATCTCAGAATAGGATGCTGTGTATTCTTTTCCGAGAGTTTACTGTTGGTAACTGGAATATTTGATCAATGTAGAGATGGAAGTTGCTGCCTTAGCAAGTTTATTAGCCGTTGGCTATGCGCTCACCAAGGGCGGGCCGAAAGAGCAGACCACGGAATCCTTTGAGGATGTTCCCTGTGAATCCGGTCTTCCTCCGCCCCTGTATCCGGAAGACAAGACAGCACCCGGTCAGCTCACCGTTCCTGGGAAGCCCCGTGTTCCCCGTCCCACAGCCGACGGATCCCTGGATCTCTACTACAATCTTCCGTCGGGCGGATCCTTGCCCTCCAGTGCATACACCCAGCCGGATCTCTATCCCCGCTCTATTCTCTTCGCCAGTCCGGCCATTGTTCCCCAGGCACCGATGACCGCTGTAACATCGCAGGTTCGTATGAATGTAGAGGGGGAAGAAGCCCCGCCGGTCTACAACTCCGGCAAGACCGTAATTTCACCGCTCACCGGTCTTCCGATGGCCGCCGAAGAGTTCACGCACAACAACATGGTCCCCTTCTATCGTGGTTCTCTCAAGCAGAACATGACGGATTCCGGGAATCGTTCCATTCTGGATGATCATATTGGGATGGGATCTACCCAGATCGCCAAACGCGAACAGGGACCGCTGTTTGATCCCCATCGGGAACCTACAGGAAATATCTACGGAATGGAAAGTGTAACCAGTTTCATGCAGGATCGTATGGTTGCCCCGACCAACCGTGCAGGAGAACGTCCGATTGAACCCGTACAGGTGGCCCCGGGTCTCAACAGTGGATATTCCTCCTTCGGGAACGGTGGGTTCCAACAGTTTGAGACCCAGGAGATTGCCCGTCAGCGCTTGTCCGTCGACGAACTCCGTGCGGCCTCCAACCCGAAGGTCACCTATGAAGGCATGATGATTGCCGGAAAATCGCTGAATACACAGCGGGGTGATCTCGGAGAGACCCGGAAGTACCGCCCCGATACTTTCTTCCTCAATGAAAACGGAGAACGTAACTTTGTCACCGCCGGTGAGAACACGAAGGCCACGGAACGCCCGACCCAGGTCATGAAGTATCAGACCCGTGAAGATACGACGGCCGAAAATGTGGGTCCCGCAACGGCCTCCGACTTCAAGGCGACATACACGACCCCTTCTTTCCGTGCACCCCACGTTCGTCAGCACGATGGATTCGGTTTCCGTAACGCCGATGGTTCTACCTACGGTGTGGTGGATACGGATGCCAAGAACAACGATTTCGGTCGTCAGGGCTACGATCTGCCGGTGAACCAGCGTAACGTAACGTCGGAACGCGGACAGGCGTTGAACTTAACGGCGGCTGGTGTCCCGAAGGCGCTTACCGTCTATGACCCAAATGATGTGGCCCGTACGACGGTGCGTGAATCTACCGGCGCCAATGACTGGATTGGTATTGCATCTTCTGCGGGAGGTGCCCAGAAACTGACCGTGTATGATCCGACGGACATCACCCGTCCTACGGGTCGTAACACTCTGGCGGAACCCGATAAGGCACTCAACGTGACTCGTGCCGGTGTCCCAGGTCAGGCCACGCTCTCCTTTCCGGATGGAATGCGTCTGACTTCCAAGGGCGAAATTTCCGCACACTCCGACTATTCAGGTGCAGCAGGACCCGCCGTTGCGAAGAACGAACAAGTCTACGACTTCGCCTACAATATGCGTCAGAACCCCGTCAAGGAAATCGTGGCCGCGGGTCGTAAGCCGGTGGCGGGCAATGGTTCTCTCTCCCTCTTCAACGGAGAGGACTACATGAATGTCCAGTACCGAAAGCTGGATACGGATTCTCTCAATGATCGCGCGAATGTGTCGGATCGTGTCATTGGGCCACCTCTGGGAGCCGAAGCCATTGGTCTTCAGCGCCCCAAGAACATTCTCCAGCTGGATATTTCCCGTGATCGTAATATTCATGACATTCTGGACAGTCTCAATGAGAATCCCTATGCTCTGCCCGTACACCGGATTGCCGCGGGTGTTGCCGGACCCGCCGAAATGGCCATGGCCGGTGGTGGTTGGTAGGGAGTGTAGGGTAAAATCCTCCCGGTGTAGGGTCCCCGGCAAAAATGTAGGGTCCGGACCGCGTTTAAAGCCAGCGAAATCTATCTACGGAGACGGTAACAGCAATGGCTACACACCATACACTTCAGATTCTTCAGAAGAATACGTTGGCTTCTCTGCAGAGTTTGATTGATTTTACGAATGCGACTCTGGCTACACCCGGTGTACCCAACCCTACACTTGTCCCGGAAGTCCCTACACCGGCTGAGGATTCACTTACACTGACACAACTACGCCCTCTTTTACAGAAATTATATACGCTGGATCCTATTACATTCAATGCGCTGTATATGTTCATTTACAATGCAAACAAGGGAGATAACCTTCTGCAGAAACTCTTGCCGACCTTTTTGGAAATTCAGAATTTTGAAGAGAAGGGGAAGGAATCGGCAAAAGAAATGACGGAAGAGAAACCGGTGGAACCAAAAGATCCAGAAGATGAAAACGATGATCTTGAGATCACCCCCATATACACCCGAACTGCGGATTACTTCAGAATGAGTGAAACTCTTACCGATGATCAGAAACGCTATCATAGTCTCATTTGTGGACAAAACTGGAAGGCACTGGCAGCAGAATTTATGAAATCGGTCGCAGAATCATTTTTACCGTTAGCAGGGAATATGCCTCTCTATCATAATAGACTGATGCATACGGTTGGAGTTCCAGATATGTATGTAGAAACAAAAGAAGACTACATGTTTCTTGTACGATGCATGATTGAAAGTCGTTCTATTTTTGGAAATATCCTTCTGCCGGATACGCATATCATTTGGGGCACGCTGCCCGCGGAATTTGTCAAGGAATGCAAGGAATATTATAAACGTAACATGTTATTCCAACCAGCAACTCTGAGATATGATATTCTGGGAGATGCTCTTAAAATTTATCATTATTGTAAATATCCCAAGTATCATAAATCATGGCGTTCGGAGGCATTACCGATTCTTCGCGGTATTACAGATTCATCCATTCAAGATCTTATTTCTGATTGGATGCAAGAATGCACTATTTCAGAAGCGATGCGTGAATATATTATAACGGCAATTATTATATCCAACTTTGAAAAGAAGGATACAAGTCCTGCACCCGAAACCTTCTGGGTTGGTAGTAATCAATTCTCGCAGACCTTCATTGAAGTATCCAAAGAGGAAACCCACCTTCCATCAGGATTTGTAGCATGGGCAACCAGCGGGATTACATTCAAGCTTATGAAGAAAGTATTGAAACAATTGGGGATTCAACAAGTACGACGGGCAGAGGGTCAGCGATATCAGGGGATCCAGAGACTGAATCTAACGGGGGTTACCAAGAACATATTGGAATGTTATGGTAAACCCATGATAGAAGGTTATGCACCGGGCGCAGCATTCTCAGAAATTACGGATGATCGCAACTTACTGCTTATGGGTGAGCAGGCTTCTGGATTTACATCAGGATTGTATTGTGGGATGGAAAAACAGACCGCACGAATTGCACAGCCGTTTCCAATTGATACCTCCACCATGACGGACAGTGTAACTTCTAAGAAAATAACGTATCCTTTTATTGACCCTCCTGCGAATACCATGCCGATTCTTCAAGAAGACGATGAAATGACATTTGATAAAATGATGAACACATTTGTGACAAGAAAACAAAAAACAGCATTTGCATTCCAAGGATTTGAATGGGAAAAGAATATAAAAGAATTTCAAGAAAAAGATATTGAAATAGGAAAAATTATAAATGAACATGACAAAAAATATAAAGAAAGCATGAATGAATGGGAAAATAATGTCAAAGAATTTAAAGAAAAACTAAATGGTCCAAATACGGTCGGTCAATCATTATATCCGGAGAATCATCCAATACATCCACAAAATCCAAAGAATCAATCAGATGTTGTGCCACCACGACTTGTATCGTTGAAGCCCGATGCATAATTACAGCTGTACACCTAACACCATCTAAACCTTTAGAGAATCTGTTCGGATAATGGACACCAATGACCATGATCCGAATCGTCCCCGTTCCCTCCAAGAGATGGCCGGTTCTACGGACTGGTCACGTCTGCAGTCACTTGTAAGTCGTCCGGATCCTCCCCATGTAATACTCACAGGGTCCGCCGGTACGGGAAAATCCTGTGCCCTCCGTCTGGCACTGGGGTCGCAGATTACGATGTGGCTCCGATGCTCACAGGACCCCACTCTCCGTGATAACCGCGATCGTATCAAACAGGCGGCCCGTCGCCGTGTTCCTGACGGACAGATCAACTGGATCATTCTGGAACATGCAGATCTTCTCCATTCCGATGCCCAGGCATTCCTTCGGCGTATCATTGAAACCAGTATTGGATCCTCCCGGTTCGTATTAGAAGTGCGGGATATTGCGGCTATTGCGGAACCTCTTCTCTCCCGTACGGTACTCTTCACGGGTCCATCGCTTCTGCCCTACGAAATTACAACGGAGATTCGGCGTCGGGTCCCTGCAATAGACCCCTCTCTGGCATCACGACTCGCAGAACAGAGTCAGGGAAATATTCGGTGGGCCGTTCTCCAGGCCCTTGCAGGAGGGGATGGCTTCTTGGACGAACAGAGTCGCAGTGTTCATCTTCCGGAGATTGTTGGGAATTGGTCCCAACTTCTCCATCTGATGGAAGTCCTCCAGCAATCCGGGTCATCGCCCCGTGCATGGTTAGAAGCCGAAGGACAGCGGGGTACACAGGCCTTTGAACGTGCCGGTGGAGCCTGTCCCTGGGCCATCTTTGCGAATTCACTGCACCGCGGTTCGCGATCCAAATGAATCTCCGGTCCCGTTTCAGAATGGATAATATTGCGACCTATTCCGAAGCGCGGAGTGAATACACGAAGCAGTTGGCCACCTTCATTGTCCCACCTCTTCTGGGTTGGTTCCAACAAGTATGGGCCCGAAATGCGAACAATCGCCAGCAGTGTATGGCCCTCTTCCAGACGGAATGTGAAGAGATCAGTCGTTGGAATCAGGATCGTGTCACGGATGAAGTACGGGTCCTCATTGAGCGTACGAAGTGCGATTACATGGAAGAACTTATGAAGGCGGTATTCATTGCCCACATGAAGGTTCTCACAGCAGTCCGCCTCTCTGACAAAATGATCAAATTACGCCTGGAGATTCCGAAGCTGGACCACTTTATTCATCGTATTTTCAAGGAAGCCGCCCGATCTTTCTGGAAGGCTCCGTATCTCTTCATGGATATCACAAACATCATTGAGCGACAGAAGAATATCCTTCAGCTGGAAGCCATGACTACGGAGGCGATCACGACTGCCGTTCGTGGAATGTTACCCGTGAAGCAGATTCTGAACGATTATCTGGAAGGAGGGGAACAGGAAGATATTGAGGATACGAAGCCCACGGCGTCGGATGTTGTTCCTACGGCCGCCCCCGTTCGTGCCACCATTGAGGCACCGGTACTCCCTCCTCCGGTCTCCACGAGTGAACCGGAAACTCCTCCTCCTGCTGCTGTTCATGAGGAAGCATCCGCAGCTACCGTCACCGCCACAACCATTCCTCTTCCGGAATCATCACCGTCTCCATCTCCTCCCTCTGCAGCAACCGAATCCGAAGCCGCCCCCGACGTCATCAAGATTGACACCGAACCCACCGTTCGTTTCTCCGACTATGACGCAGAATTCGGCGAATCCGGTGCCGTCATGAAGTACGCACCCAAGGAAGAGAAAGACGATGATGACGATATCAGTGATATTCCATCCGATGGGATTCTCAAGGTAGACGAATCCTCTGTCCAGGATATTTCGGATGCCGATCTGGATGATCTGGAGGCCCCACAGATTGGGGTCGCCGCCGAAGGTGACGATGATTCCCTGGGCGATATTGAGATTCTGGAATAAGAAAAAGATCCCCGGTATCTGCTGCCCTGCGTGCGTTTTGATTGTAAGAATTCCGTGTCCAGCACAAAGATGGAAGTAAAACATATTCTCATCTTTGCGTTAATTGGAGCCATCTGTATGTTTGTGATCACCGGCGGCCTTGTCAGTATGACCAGCGATGAAGAACCCACTACGGGAGGGCTTCTTACCGGTGCATCGGTCGGTGGAATCTTAGGCTCCGCCGCCGCTGTCATGTTGGGAGATTCTGCCATTGCCGAATCCATGGTCGGTGGAGGCGACGGGAATGAACTGACAAAAACAATTATGGAAAGCATTGGTGCGGGATCCTCCTCTACTCCCCGTATGAAGACGGGACTTCCGAATTTTTAGTCAACCCTACTAACTCATTTAGAGATACATGTGGGAGATGGAGGGGTCAATCTGCGGCTTCTTGTTCTTGAGAAGGAGATCTACGTGTTCCTTCTGGAGAGTAAAGGGCAGAGAGAAGCCCTTGATGTAGAACGGCACCTTTCCTTCAATGTTGTAGAAGCGGAGCATGTTGAGCTTACTGACAACGGTCTGGATTGCCCGTTTGAGTTCACGCACACCCTTTTCATCGCCGGTATAATGTTCAATGATGTATGGGATTACATCCTTGGAAATCGCCACCTTCTCAAAGAGTTTCACATCCTGGAGCGCTGAGTTAATAAGATACTGATCCGTGATGACGAGTTTCTCCTTCAGATTGAAGCCCGACACCTGAATGTTGTACATACGGTCACGGAGAATGGGGTTGACCTTTTCGTGATTGTTGTGACTGAAGATAAAGAGGCACCGACTGAGATCCAGGTCAATCCCCGTGAAATATTTGTCCTGGAAGCGATCATTCTGGGAACCGTCCGTCAGATGGATCAGGAGATTATTGATCTCTTCGCCCTTTGGAGTCTCTGATACCTTATCCAATTCATCAAAGTAGATGATGGGGTTCATACACTTGGACTTCATGAGGATATCCGCAATGCGACCCCAGGTAGATCCTTCGTAGGTATAGGAGTGACCATCCAGGAAGGACGCGTCCGTAGCACCGCCCAGCGTGATGAAGTGGAACGGACGATCCAGGGCCTTCGCCACACCATCCTTGATGAGAGTCGTCTTCCCTACACCCGGTGGGCCGTGAATACTCACCACATTTCCGGCCGCCGAGGGATTTGCAATCCAACTACTCACAAACTGGAGAATCTGGAGTTTGGCCTCTTCGTGACCATAGATCGCCTTGTCCATATGTTCACGCACCGAACAGACAAACTTCTGACAGGCATCATTTCCGTCCTCCATACTTACCGGCAGATTCTTGTACGTACCAATGGGAAGCTGCGTGTAGCCGTGAATCCACTGACTGGCCTTGTAGTATTCGGTAGTGGATGGATCAATATTCTGCAGCGCATTGTATTTCGCAATTGCCACGCGTTCTACATCGGCCGGAACATCCTTGCTGATGATCTGGAACTTGAGAGGTACCGTCGCTTCGGAGGGTTCTACCTTATTGTGGAGTTTCGTGAGGAGACGATCCTGCGCCTTCGGAGTAAGAGCCTTGAAGTACGCAATATCGCGATCAATGTCCTCTTCGGTGGGTTCTACATCGGTCTGAACGAGCTTCACGAATCGGCGAACATTTTCGGGTTCCTTCTTGAGCTTGTATTTCTTGGGCTGAGGAGGACGACGTAGGGCATCATTCAGATCCGTGATGAAGAGATCCAGGCCACCACTGGGGCGACTCCGACGATCACTCTCTTCTTCGTCGCTACGGTCACTGCTCTCTTCCAGTTCGGAATCTTCTTCCTCTTCCTCTTCCTCATCCTCCTCCTCTTCCTCGTCTACATATTTGCGCCCACGACGCGGCGATTTCTTGTTCTTATTCTTCTTGGCCCGACGAACTGGTTTTTCCTCCTCTTCTTCCTCTTCCTCTTCGTCTTCGTATTCATCTTCGTCCTCCTCCGATTCCTCTACCACTTCCTTACGGATCCGGCGACGTGCCTTTTCGGCCGCTTTCCGAAGACGACGCTTGGGCGCCTCTTCTGCTTCTCCCTCACTGGTTTCAGTTGCCGACGAATGTTCGGGATCATAGGGAGTGAGTTCTTCCTCCTCCGAAGTTTCCTTTCCCTTTCCGGAACGCCCCTTCCACTTCTTCGCCGAACGTTTCTCGGAAGTACTGGACGACTTACTTCCCGAACTACTTTCGCGCCAAGAAGAGTCGTCCCCCGATTCTGCATAATCAATGAGATCACGGAGATTTCCGTGGCTGTCCACACTACTATCATCGTCATCATAATAGTCTGGACGCGATCGGCGCTTAGAAGGTTCCTTCCCCTTCTTGTTCTTCAGATTCGTATTCTTCATGTTACGTGGCATCGTACAGGCTAGCAGGTATCAGCCTACAATGTCAAGTTTGTCGCCAAAAAGGGGGGTACCCCCCATCCACCCAAACCTCACATCCCCACACACACCCAACCCCGTTTAGAGAAGATCCATGATATCCATCAGGCCAAATCGTGCCTTGTTCGTCAAACTCGGAGAATCCGTACGATCCATCGCGGTACGGGTAAGGGCGCGGATCTCCTCATGTTTGGGCTGGAGAAGCGCCACACAACTCTTTACGAGTGCACCCGCACATTCCGCAAATTCTTCACAGAGAAGCTGCTGATCGCTCTTTCCCTTACATTCCGTCAGCTGCGTCAGGATGACCTTACAGGTTTCAAAGATCTCATCGGCATCCAGAACACCGTGCTTGGCAACTTCTCCCAGGAAGACACTGTAGCCACGGCGGTACTTGCGGCGAACGGAGATGGCCAGATAGGCCTCATATTCTACGGTATTCGTCTCCGGAGCACCACGAGCTTCCTCAAAGATCGCAATGAATTCCTGGAGAATCCGACGAACTTCCGTATTGAAATGCGGGAATTCCGCACGGAGTTCCGCGATCAGTTTTGCATAGAGGGGACAGATGAGATTTTCCGTCGCGGCCTTTTCAAAGACCAGCGTGATGAACCCATTCAGGAAGTCGGTCTCTCCGCTGTCCAGAAGCTGACAAAGCCATGCCTTCGTAGCGGCGTAGGTCTTATCACTGAATTTGTTCATCTTGTCCCGGATGCGATCCAACATACGGTCTTCTACGGTCGCATCGGTACGGCCCCGGTTGCCCAGACGAGGGGCCGTAAATCGGGCCGAACCGGATGGGGGAGCCGACGTAGAAGGTGCGGGCGTGTGAGGCGTCGTACGTTGATGAACCCCGAATGCCGAATGTCGGGATCCACCGTGGGTAGAGGAAGAGGGGGCGGCCGACACAGAGGGCGCGCTGCGCCAGTTCGTCGTAATATTCCCCCGACCACTTCGGGCATTCTCGTCCATCGGGACACGCAAACACGCAATCCGCGCCTTCACATCTTCGGGACATGCATATGGGCGTTGCATGTGCCCAAGAGCTTCCGCAAGCGTCGTACCCATCGTCGTCATGGTTACTTTGGTGAGAGAAGTATTTAAGTCGCACATCCCGCATAAACAGAACCGCGTATTCGCCGGTGTCAAGTTTTCATATAATACATCAAGTGATGTCCGTAAGTGATCGTACACTTCTTGATCTGGATGTATCGCAGATTGCACAGGCCTTTCCAACGGTGACAAAAGCGGGAAGTGAAGCGTTACTCCGACGAATCCAATCGCCGATCCAGGATCCAGACATCCTACATGCCCGACAGTCCCAACTCCAGGATATCCAACGACGGTGTCGCGACCCGGCCATCCTTCAGCGGGTTCGTCAGCTTCGTACCACCTTATCCGATACCGAAGAGGCGGTTCGTTCGGTGGCTTCTGCGGGAGATGATACCCGAATGAAGGAATATTACAATCAGATTCTCTGGCCATCGGATTCCTGGTTAGCGCCTCTGAATCATCGGAGTTGGATTGTGGAGCTCCTGGTCTTTCTGCGAACGATCCTCTTACCGGGTCTGGCGGTGATCATGCCGCTCTTTGTGCTGGTCGCCCCCTTTATTCTGTATACGTTCGTTCTCAAGAAACCCATCGGGGTTCAAGAATACATGGATGTAATCCAACAGTCGCTCAAGAAGGCCGTTCCCTCGGTTCTGGGAGCACCCCGATTCACCGGGAAGGGCGGAGTATTAGAAGTCGGGGAGAAGATTGTTCATGTCGGTCTCAGTCTGGGAATGTTCGTCTTTAGTATTTGGAATCAAGTATCCGCCGCGCTCCATATGCGGAAGATTGTGGGCGATATTCGTGGGAGATCCGCGGCGGTCAAACAGTTCCGCGATGCCACTGCGGAGCTCTCTACACTCTTGGGACATTCGGTAGATCTGGGGGCGGACTGGTCCGAGGGATCCTTTGGACCCTTCGGGGATGCATGGAATGCACCGGCACGAATCCATAGCGTTCTCCATGCGGCCGGAGAACTGGATATGTTAGTCGCGATTGCACTCCGAAAGCGTATCTGTTTCCCCACATATTCGGGTTTCCCCACATATTCGGGTCCAGATAGCCCGGCACTGGAAATTCAGGATCTCTATCACCCGGGTGTTGCAAAAGAGAAGCGGGTCTATAATTCCGTGACCATGAAGGATCGTCGGCATATCCTTCTTACGGGACCGAATCGTGGTGGAAAATCCACCCTCCTGAAGTCTATTGGAATGGCCACGATTATGGCCCAGACGTTGGGGATTGTGTTTGCCCGAAAGGCGACCCTTCCGATTTTCCATTCCGTCGTATCGGCACTCTCTCCGAGTGATGAACTGGGGCAGATGAGTCTGTTTGAAGCGGAGATTGAATTCGCCAAACAGGTCAAACAGACGGTAGCCGAATCCAGGGGTCCGGTGTTTTTGATGATGGACGAAATTTTCCATGGGACGAACGCCCATGATGGTGTGGAGGCCGCACAAGTCTTCCTAGATGATCTCTATGCGACAGAGAAGCCGGTCTTCAGTATCGTCTCCACGCACTATATGGATCTCCCGAAGCGATACGGAGAGGCCCATACACAGAATTTGTGTATGGATGCCGCCCAGGATCCGGTGGACCCCGACTGCCTAACGTATACCTATCGCCTGATACCGGGTTTGAATACCTTGAGTAGTGTTCGTGAGATTCTGCGTGAACGCGGTCTTCTGAGTAAAAAAACACCGGCGTTAGCCAGTAAGAAATGATTGCCTTATCCATGGAATCCATCTTTTTGATTCTGAGTGGAGTCATTCTGTTGGCAGGGATTCTCTACTGGTTCTGGAGTCACATTCAGCTGACGCAGAAGAAGGTTCAGCTTCTGGAGAATGCCATCTATGAACTGCGGGATATGGTGACACAAGGCGGCGGTGGTCCCCGCCCCAGTCAGTCAGTCGCGGCTGCAGCCCCGGCGCCCTCCATGTACAATGATCTTGCCGATGACGACTGGGAAGAATCTGCGGATGTGAAGGTGATTTCCACGGAAACCCCGGTCTCTTCTCCTTCCTCCGAACAGGAACCCGTGACGATCTCCCGCGAAGAAGAAATTGCGGAGGATACTCCTCTTTCATCCTCTGCGACCTTTGAAGCTGCCAATGAAGGTGATTATGTAAACATCCAGCGCGTGGAATATACTCCCGAAATTACGATTCATGACGTTGTCTACGAATCCAAGGAAGATGCAACTGCACCTACATCCGGAACAGAACCGAAGGATTTCCGGGATATCTTTATTACGACGGGATCTAACGATGACACCGGATCTGTGTCCGCACCCCAGCACCTGGAATCTATGCCGGTGAAGGAACTCCGTCGTCTCGCCGAACAGCGCGGAATTGAGGGTGTCCACGATATGCGCAAGAAGGAACTCCTGGCCGCACTCCGTTCCGCTGTGGCACCGCAGGTCTCTGTCGGTACAACGGTGACTATTGAGAAGTATCTCAATGTGGATGTTGCGGAAGAAACCGCAGAAGTGGTAGATACAGAAATCCTGGAATAAGGTAGGGAAGATGTCTGCACGTATGGTAATTCCGAATCCGAAGTATCCGGGTGCGCCCACGCGTATGTCGGACGGGCGGCTCTTTACGGATTATCGTCCGAATTGTGATTTGATGACCCCGTTGCAGAGTGGTGAATGGGCCGAATGGGAACGTCGCCAGAATATGATCCAGACAGGAGAGGTCCGTATGAAGACGGATCGGTCTACGACGGTGATGCGCGCGGGGTCCTTACAGTGTGTAGATACCATGGTTCCGGAACTCAAGAAGCGGGTTTGTGGATGGGATGGTTGTGTGACACTCCCGTCGCAGGCGGCGGGGATTGGAACCGGTCGTATGTATCTCCCAGGAAACCCTGCCCTGGTAGCGGCGGACCCCGATGTGATTGCCCAGAAGACGCTGCCGCCGATGTTTGGAACATTCTCTCCGAACCCCCAGGACTATGTGGCGGAACGTATTCCCATGCATCCGATTGCGTCCGTACAGACACCAATGCAGAAGAATCGCTACTCTGCACCGTACGGGAACTAATTTGGATCAACGATAACCTACATACTCCATGAATCAGAATTTCATGCATGTAAGTAGAAGGGAAGGATGTCCGTGAATTATGAATATGAAGCTATGAAGGCAGAATATACGGGTGACAACAAATACAATATTCCGGAGAAGTTGTATGCATATTACAAGGCAAACGGTATCTCTGCGGATAAGGCCGAATCTTATAAGGAGAAATTTGCAAATGCATTGATTCGCGGAGGATTTGTAGATCGTATGATTCCGCGGGGGCAAAATGAAACTGTCTATAATGACTTAATGGTTCTCCTAAATGGTTTTGGGTTTGATCACAATTATTCGGTGGACAATAAACGTAAATTACTCCGTGAGTTGCATGATTCTGTTGTATCGCGTTTAGCCGAGGAGGAAAAGCCGGATGCAACTATTACGTCTGCGCCCAAAAACGCAGTAGAACCATTACAGAAATTCTGGGCTGAACGTGGGAGTTATTATACTGTGCCACGGACCGTTTTTAATAACAGTAAAGGGTCTGGAAATAGCACACCAGGAGAAGGATCTGGAAATAATACAAAGGGGAAAGAAGGGTCTGAAAATGAATTCGTGAATCCGAACGAGAATGCTAATCATAATACGAAAGAAGGTGGGCGACGGAATCGTCGGAAAACACGACGCAATCGCAGATCTCGTCGTCAAACGCGCCGCGTTCAGAAACACCGTAAATAATACCCGGAATCGCAACAAACAGAGTATGCGTATATATCGTAGTATCTTTTATAAATCATCCGATGAGAGTGTCTCACGATTAAAGCTTCCTTACACGAATACGATCTACAAGTATGAAAATAATGACTCTACTGGATCTATAGAGTTTGATGGTTATTTTTATATTGACGATGAAATGTTTCCGGTTCGTATGACATTAGAAGAGACGTTATATCTTGAATACAGAAAGAAATATACAATTATTGATGCATCTGGTGCCGAAATAATTAAGAAGAAACGTATATGGATACCTATTAAATCACAAATAAATATTATTGAAGTATATGCACGGGATCATATTCTAAATACAAGTGAATATTGGACGGATGAAGAAGTTGGGCGAATGTGTTGTTTTCCAACGGAACATCAACGCCTGCATTTTCGTGTCCTTAGTGTCACTGATACACGAGAAGTTGGCAAAGAGTATATGCGTGATAGACCTTATATTCATAGTTCGTGCAGTAATTATCAATGTATTTCATCTGAAGAAGCCGACGGGTTAGATATTAAAGGATTATGTGAGAAAATACCTACATATGCAGGAAGATTATCTACAACTGGTGACCACTGATCCAGAAGATTGTCGTGTGCCCTATGTTCGCGAATTATTCCGTTATGAATGTGATGGGTCAGGGGGAATGTTTGAGTTTAATGGTTATTTTTATGTGGAAGATCATGAATTACCAAAAAAGTATGAATTATATCACATTAAGAAGGAAACTTCTGAAACAAATCAATACAATACATTCCTAATTGAAATATATAAACGTGAAGAGATTGAAGATACAAGTGTATATACCCCGACCCGTAAACAATTAGAGGAACGCGGGGAAGAAACTACGGATGACGATGATGATTGGGGTGGTATATGCTTCTTTCCAACGAAGCGCCAAGTAATATATTTTCGGGTGATTGAGATACTATAAAATATAATTATACATCATTTAATTCTTAGAGATTTGTAATTTCTGAGAAGTAAACGTATTATCTATGGGTGGTAAGCAAGCTTAGATCTTAGGGAACAATCTCAAGCAGAGCTTGAGATTTTAACCGAAGATATTTTATATCTTAGGGAACCCGACGAGGTTGGCACCGAGACCGAAGCCGGCACCCTGGCGGGCAGTGAGGCCAATGCTGGGGGCAAGGAGATCCAGGAGGGCGAAGGTGACCGCGGCAACAATGGCAATGGCCAGGATTTCTTCTACATTGAGCTTCTTCTGGGGGATGATGAAGGTGGCCAGGGCAACGGCGAGACCTTCCAGGAAGTACTTGATCGCGCGGGTGATTAATTCAGTCATCGTGAATCCGTCCATCTTATATTCTGGGAGACGAAAATTTTCTTCCGCGGTCATTTACTTCCGTTTAAAGCCCGGGGTGCAATAGAAGATCAACGATGTCCGATTCCTCTGCCGCCGCTTCCAAGCCCCAGGTTTTCCTGGAAGGAGACGATGAAATCCGGGGGCAGAAGTACATTTGTCTGAGTTTTGTCAGTCCCGAAAAGGTCCTCAAGAACAAGGAAATCTATTTTTTCAGCAAGTTCATGAACTATTATTCCATGGATTACAAGATCAAGGCCACTGAATCCTTCATCATGGACAAACTCCGGGATCTTCAGAACACCCTCTCCGATGTGGAGATGTCCATCCACAACGAACACCTCAGTACCAAATCCAGTGATAACACCGAAGTCAAGGAAATGAGCGACCGTCTCAAGAAGCTGTCGGACAATCTGGTGAAGACTCGGGAGACTCTGGCCCGTACCACCCAGTCGGATCTGGAGGCCCACGTGAAGAAGAACATTAGTGACTTCAAGGAGACCACGATAACTGAAGAATATGCGAAGTTCCTGCTGGTCAACAAGGAAAAGCTGGAGGATCAGTTCCAGAAGGAAAATAACTTCCAGACGACCATGCGTGGTCTCAAGTGTCGGGGTGCCTATTCCACCTACGAACAGGCGACCGCTCGTGCAAAGGCCCTCCACAAGAAGGATCCCTACTTCAATGTCTACGTCGCTGAAATGGGCGAATGGCTCCCCTGGGATCCGGAACCGGAGGAAATCCAGGACCAGGTCTACCAGAACGAACAGCTCAATAAGCTCGTGGAGGCCTACAAGGAAAATGCAGCCAAGCGCGACGCATTCTATGAAGAGGAGAAGCGTCAGAAGATGGCGGAAGCGGCGGCGGCAGCGAAGGCCGCAAAGCAGACCCAGAAGCCGGCGGTCTTCGGGGAAGTCGGGAAGGAACAGAGTATTGTACAGGAACACCGTGAGATGTTTGATACCATGGGGGCACCCGACTTAGCCATTCAGCGTAAGATGGAAGCGGCCGGAGAAACGATCACGCATGAATAAGAAGAGTTAAGTATATCAGTACTATGAATTATTGAGTATTTGATGGCGTAGTTTCTGTAGGTGGAACCGTTCCTGTAGTTGTTTCGGCAGTATCACTTTTTGGAGGTGTTTCTATAATACATACTTTTGGTTGTATAGGTTGTATTATGGTATTTATATATTCTGACATAGATGTATAATGCGATACCCCTTCATCGTGGTAAACAATCACTGTAGGTGGATTCGTTATGTTATTCATTTTATTATATAATCATAATTTATAGTATGATTATATAATATCCGTTCCAGAATGCTTACTGGTAATTCGTATAGTCCACCGAAAAGGAAACGCCATTTACGGTGTAGTGCTGGATCCCCGTTTTGGTACGTTCCGATTCTACGGCATGACGGAAGGGTTCTTCCGACGCAAAAATACCGGTGAATACACGATTCCCAGCCTTCGTATGTAAGACAACATTTCCAGAGAACGAAATGGAGGCCACCAGTTCATCACCGTCTTGAATCACATGGATCTTCGGGATATGGATATCCGGGGGAGTCATCATATCGTTCTGCATACGCTGTAATTCCTGTTCAAACATTTCCGGTTGCATCCGATCTACGGGAATCGGTTCCATGTTAACTCTGGGATTTTTTGGCGGAGTAATACTTCGTGATTCCTCTTGCACCTGATGGACCTTTGCTTCCAACTCCCCAGGAGTCATTGGGGTTTCCTTTACCGGAGGATACAGGGTATCCGTCGCCACGAGTGCATTCGTATCCCCCTCAATCGGGCAGAGAGGCGATAATACCGGAAAAGCGGACATGGTTATCCTCTTCCATGCCGGTATGCTTTAGATGCTTTTAATGACGCTGGATATTGAGATTGTACTTCCGTTTGCCGCCTCCATTGGAGGGGTCAAATTCCTCTCCTTCATCGTTGTCGCGATCCTTCATATTTGCAGCGGAGAAGGCCCAGAGTTCCGGAGAACACAGGCGGAAATCCGGATGCTGGTTGGCCTTATACCAGAAGACCTGGTCCTCCAGTTTGTTGGACTTCGCATTGTTGTCAATCACCAGACATTCAAAGTTCTCCGTACACTTGTCCATGACCTGATTGAAAGAATCAAAATCGGGGAACATACCGGCATACTGTTCGTAGAGAACCCGACGATTCCGAATGATCGGTTCACGGAGCAGGAACACGAAGTCAATATTGGTTCGGAGGTTCGGAGGAATCCCCAGGGCGTACTGCATGGTAATGATGAACATCGTGTGGACGTGACGACCGTTCATGAAGAGATACCGAACATCCTTGTTACGAACCCAGGAACTATCGTAGAGACAGTCATCCAGAATCAGGAAATTACGGGGATCCACAGAGGTGGTTCCGCGGGTGGCCAGATCATTGGCGATCTTCTTGGCGATGGTCTTCTGACGTTTGAGTACGTTACTGATGATCATCGGAGAGTAATCATCGTGGACAAAGAGCGGCGGAACGAGTTTACTGTAGAACTGATTGGCCCCTTCAGTCCCTGAAATCACGGTTCCACACGGCATGCCTTGATGATGCCAGAGGAGATCTTTCACTAAGAAGGATTTTCCGGTTTCACGCTTGCCGATCAGGACAACTACTTTGTCGTGCTTGATCCGGGTCATATCAAACTTACGCAGTTTCAGATTCAGTTTGCGCGGCGGTTGTTGTGACATTCTTGATGGAGCTGATGTTATTTTTTTCGGTTTAGACGCGTTTTTTAACAGGGTCGGAGGAAAATGGTCTGCCGTCAAACCCCCCCAAACCCCCCATCCTCCGCCACCCCCAAATTTGACGTGAATACCCTCCGCAAATGCAATCCCGTACAATGACCAATCCGTGTTACATATGTTACGACGAAACAGAGACACGGGACAATCCGTTTGTAACCAATCCGTGTGAGTGTAAAGGATCCCTTTCCATTCACAAGAATTGTCTCCAAGATATCTTTGTTCAGCACAATACATCTCCCTGCTATAGTTCCTTTGCGCCCCCAACCTGCAGTATTTGCAAAGCACCCTATCGGACCTACAAACATCCACCCCCCTCCTATGAAAATGGCTTCCCTGTTCTCCAGTTCCCGGATTCCTATATGTATGGTACAGTGTACACACGGGGTGCATACAATCCGAATACAATGACGGCGGAAGGACGCCATATACGGTACTATCAAGGGGAACGGGGTACCTACATTCTGAATGAGCAGACCTATGTACAGGGCAAACGCCATGGCCTGCATCGGCGATACTTTCTTCCTCCGGATGATACTCCAGATGTTGCACACGGTCCCCTTGAATGCGAAGAGACCTATGTTCACGACCGACTCCACGGCGTACAGACAACCTACTGGTTCGGGACTGGACAGAAATACGAACAACGGGCTTACCGGAAGGGGGACCGTCATGGGGTCCAACAGAAATGGACGGAACAGGGGGACACAGAAGGTCCTGTCATCTATCTCTGGGATCAAGAGGTCCCTCTGTGTACCTGGGCCTACAATCTCTTTACACGTGCGAACTCGTGGTTCCGGCGATGTAACACGCATCAAACTCCGGAATATACCCGTCTATCCGACTGAGACGTGCCAGAGTATGTTCCCGATGAATGACCGAAAGACCCATAAACACATGATTGAGCTTCTCATTAATCCAATCAAGATTGTATTGACTCCACTTCTCTCCTGCTTTGAAACTTATAACGCCTACGTCTATCATTATCTCCAGGATAGTATTCGTGTCCGCCTGAATATCGGAAAAGCTTTCCGGATACCATTCCCGACATTCCGTAATATCCAACAGATGATAAATCGCCGGCAGAAATGCCTGTAGTTTTGTTGCAGTAAGACGCATGAACGGATATTTTGGATCTGTAAGGGATAGGGGTGCCAGGAGGGTATCGTATACATACCCTCTACACATGGGACAGCGCATCTTGGTATTCCTCTCTGTTCGTAGTTGGAGACTTTGAACGCGCGCGGTGTTAATGGAGTAAGAGATTCACCGAAATCTTCAAGACAATGCGATCCCCCCCGGATAATTTGCGGCTCTACTATGTTCAGCGTACACCCCCTTTTCTTACGATTGCGAACAAACGGATGCGTCCCCAGCCCTATTTCCCTACGCTGGAAAAACTCTTTCCGTCCTTACAGGATCAAATCCCCGCTGCAGATTTGGCACCGACCCTGGCTTCCACCGAACTCGTCTATGAATTGGGCTCCAAAAAAGATACTGCCTGGGTGGAGAATCTTCTTACAAAAGAGTTTCGTTACGTACCGGTATGGACACGGATTATGCATTTAGTGAATCCATTGGATGTTATGGAGGGTATTCTGTCGCTTCCGGAAGATGGTGCCCTTCCTTCTACACGGGAACCCTGGCAACGTACACTCCGTAAGATCAATGACCCCCTCAATGAGGCCTACACCGATGCCGTCTTTGCGTGTTTGGCAAGTCGCATGGTGGAGACGAATCTGTCACCCCACTGGTGTCGGTTCTACGGAACCTTCAATGATCGTGTGCCGGAATACAAGTACAATATTACAATGGATATGCCCAAGATTGGGGATAAGAATTGGTTTCGGGAGGGTCTCACCCAGAGTCGGTATCGTGTGATTGCATCGGATTCTTACGATCCCGAAAATACGGCCGAACTCACCCATCCATGGGATGATGTACGTGCCAAGATTCTCCGAAAATACGAAGAAGGTACAGAAGAGGATTTGGATGTGAGTGGCGAAGAGGAAGAGGAAGATATCAGTGAGGATGAGGATGAGGATGTTATGAGTGAAGACGAAGACGAAGACGAAGACGAATTTTCCGATGATTCCGACATTGAGATTGAAACAATTACGGAAGAGTCCACCAATGCAAACGATACCACCCCCTCTACGGAATCTTCACAGGCGTCATGCGGCGATTCCGCATCCGGTACTTCCGAAGAGATTCTTGAGGACCTCACAGAAGTAGATAATCTGGAAGTCGTAGGAGAGACCGTCCTTATACAACCCCGCATTCGCTTATCACGTATTTCTGGATCTGGCTCTGCAGAACAGAGTTCAGAAATCAGCGAAGACGATGATGTAGATTATCACCTCTATACCGAGAATTTCCCCGTACAGATCACTGTGTTAGAACGGTGCGAAGGAACGATGGATACTCTTATGGAGGAGGAAGAGGACGAAGACGGGAAAAAGGAGGAAAGATGGACCGCATGGATTTTCCAAGTCGTGGCCGCCCTTACAACGGCCCAACAGCTCTTTGAATTCGTACACAATGATCTCCATACGAATAATGTCATGTGGACGGCTACCGATCAGGAATATCTGTACTACGAAATCAAGGGTGCCACGGGAAAGGATCGCTATTACCGTGTTCCAACGTATGGCAAGCTGTTCAAGATTATTGATTTTGGACGGGCGACATTTCGTCCTCCGATGAAGGGGGAACCGGTATGGATTCCCGATGCATATGGTCCAGATGCCGATGCCGAAGATCAGTACAATTGTGGACCCTACTACCAGCCGGGAAAGCCAAAGGTTTCTCCGAATAAGTCGTTTGATCTCTGTCGTCTCTCTATTGCTCTTCTGGAGACACTCTGGGAAGAGAAGCCGTCCGTAAAGGAGCCTGCGGTTGTTCTTACGGAGGAACCAGGCCGTATCCAGTACGAAACGACGTCACCTCTCTGGAATCTTATCTGGACCTGGATGACGGACAAAGATGGAAAGAATCTTCTGCGTTCTCCCGATAATTCGGAACGGTATCAGTCCTTTGATGTATACTGTGCGATTGCACGTGATTCTCAGAATGCCGTTCCCAAACAACAGGTAACCCGTCCCATTTTTGATACTCCCTTCCGCTGTCGTCGTAAAGATATTCCAACCCATACGACCATTTGGAAATTATTTGTGCGTTAAGCGAAGAGAGTCTTGACAACCAACGCCAGATCCGTCAGCGTAGTATTGTTGTGTACGATCGTATCCATTGGGACATCATCTAAATCATGTTCACTGGGAATATCCATCTGGGGAACCGACGCATTCCGGATCGCCACCTTGCGGATCGTTACTTCCGGAAATGCGTCTTTGAGTACTTCGTATTCACGTTGGTAACGCCAGTCCGATATGACGACCCGTGGTGCTTTCTTGGCACGAATTTCATCCACCACCTTCCGACTGTAAATGTCATTATCCAGGGCCCGCTGACGTGCCGCATGTTGGATGATGACATCCCGATACGTAATGGCATCCGGAAAGCCGTCTATCGGAAAGGGCAGGGCTTCCATTTTCATGTGAGGCGAATGAAGAATCTGCATCGGGATTCCGGTGCATTCGTGTACATCGTCCTTCAGGGCGTCGGCAAAAGCGAACCGTGTATATCCGTGTTCCGACGTCAGGATGTTTGCCACCGTATCTTTTCCGGATCCGGCCCAGCCTGATAACATGATGATCTGTGACGGCATGTATTCGGTGGTAGAGTTTGTAACCGCTTGCGCAGAAGGGCGATAGTGGGAGAACATGGCCTATCTACCAATCGTGTTGGATTCTTTAAACAAAGAAAACCGACACCTCCATCAGAAGTACGCACCATGTGGATCCGAAATCTGTTTATGATCGCCATGTTCTTCCTGGTCGTCGGAGCTATCAATCTGGGTGTTCTGGGGATTCTCCACATCAATATGTTTGAAATCCTGTTTGGAAAGTCTAAGTACGCACACTATATCATTTATGGAGTCGTGATCTTGTCCGCGCTCTTTGTGGCATTCAGTCGGGATTTCTATCTCCCCTTTCTGGGGGAAACGGTGATCCCATGTTCTGTATTGGAGGAGAAGACTCCCGATCATGCGGATACCGATGTTGTGATTCATAGCCTGAATCCGGGTACAAAGGTGTTGTATTGGGCCGCGGAGCCCGCTACGGAACGGCTTGGAGAGATCAAGGATTGGCGTAAGGCTTATCTGGATTTCACGAACGCGGGTGTCACGACAGCGGATCATACGGGGACTGCGGTCCTGCGTCTCCGTAAGCCCCAGGCCTATACGGTTCCTATGAAACGTACTCCACTCCAGGAACATGTGCATTGGCGTGCATGCGGTGAAGATGGTTTCATGGGCCCTGTACAGACATCCTTGATCCCCTCCAAATAATACGGGGAGGAGAGTCTGTCTAAATAGATGCCAACCTATCCGTACAGATGAACTGTCAGGTAGGATTATCGGGACGACTTGGAAATAATTTATTCCAAGTCGCCACATGTGTTGCCCATTGTAAACGGAATGGTTATGAACCCAGCATTCTCTATTCCGAACACGGATACTGTTCCGAAAATCACCGACGCTACTGGGATACGATTCTGCACAACATGAAAGATCGCCGAACGACGACGAAGCTCCAGGGGAGAGATGTCATTGTATACGACGAACCCGAATTTCAGTATCGTCCTATTCCACCATCGGCACGATATTTAGGAGGATATTTTCAGAGTGCAAAGTATTTTCACGAGTTTGCAACCGAGATCCGTGAACTCTTTCGGATGCCGAATGTCATTGTCCGTACGGTGGATCAAAAATATAGAGGGCTTCTGGACATGAAAGAGAACATCGCGGCGATTCACGTTCGGCGATCGGATTATACACACGATATGAAGTTTGGTTGGGTGACCCTTGACTATTACCGTGCTGCCATGGAACAGATGAAACAGCGACATCCTGGGATCCATTTCTTGATCTTTTCGGATGATATCCCGTGGTGTCAAGAACAGGCGGTTTTTGCGGATGCCTTCTGTGTAAATGAACCCGATGAAATTCTATCCTTTGAACTCATGCACAGATTTTCCCATTTCATCATTACAAACTCCACCTTTTCGTGGTGGGCGGCATGGCTCTCACCGGATCAACGTACCGTTATGACTCCGCATAAGTGGTGGGGTAATAATGAAGAGAACTGGACCGATATTATTGAACCGAACTGGATTCGTGTGCTAACGTAGTAGGCCCACATCCAACGCTGTAAGAGTATCTAACTGTTCTGCAATTGCAAGAGTACGCATCGTAATTTCATCATCTGTAAATTTGTCCGGATATTCATCCGCAATTCGTCGCGTCATTGCGATGTTGGAACTTTTATAGTACGTAATTTTATCCAGATACTGCATATTTTGTACCGAACGATTCCCACGAAGCCCTGAATCGGATATCCCCTTCACGAAGGGTGTAAAATTACCAATGCGGTAGATATTTTCTTTCTGAAGAAGTTCTTGTTCATTTTTCTTTGGCTTTTGAGGATAGATATGATCAATATCTATCTTGGAATGATCAATATGTGCTTCGTGGTGATCCGTTACTTCTACTATATAGAGAAGATATGAGCGTGCAAGAGAGAATTTATCTTTCTTATAGGATTCATTCAGAATACGATCACGCACAGGAACGGAATCCCCACCAAGCCATGCCTGGAGTTGTTGTGACATCCGAATCATTATCTCTTCAAAGGTGTATTTCCCCTGAAGAAATTGGGTAATGATCCCCTTCTCCTTTACAAGTGCATTCTGGAATTTCATGGGGTTAAATGAGACACGTTTTTCCCAACGAATCCCAAAGGCTACAAGTTTCCGAAGAAGGGGGCGCGCAACATCCATGTTCGGTGCAAAGAAGAAGACAGGAAGAATACAGTGATGATACATCTCATTCCCATTCGCGATACGTACAAGAATAGAACCAAATCGGTCTTGTTCAATAAATTCCATAATCTGAAGAATACGATTCATTGTATTCTGGAAGAGTATGAATGGATCCGCATCACCTTCAAACACGTATACAATATCCCGACTATATTCATCAAGGGACGTGATCTTACGACGGATCATGTCCGTTGCATAGTGTACATATTGATGGAAGCTGGATCCGCAATCTTCCTCCCATTTCTGAAATGTATTATGGACTTCCTGACTTCGGTGAATACCGATACGCTTAACGATCTCATTTTTGAGGAGATACACAGGGGGTACGGTAAATTTAATATTATTCATCGCCGTGAATACTTCAAACGCAAAGTTCCAGTCACTGATTGTCATCCGACTAATGTACGTATAATTGTTAATGAAACGCCAGAACCCCTTGATGTCCTCTGGAGTTGTAAGAGACTCTCGGAGGACATCAAGAATAATATCATACGCATCATAGAGTTTTGAAATAGAACCGGAGTCGCGGGTCTTTCCATTAAGAATATTTCCAAGTGCTTCAAAGTCGTATTCATAGCGGCTTTGGATGTTCGGATACCGCGACCAGTCATATCGCTGGAGAATATCTGCATCTGTAGGTGTAATATCCATAAGACTTAGATCATCATCCTCCCCATATTGGCTAATACTTTTTAGAGGAGCCTGTTTATTTAGGAGAACCGAAATACACACATTCATGAGAAAATAAATCGTCGTTCGGTGCTGTGCATCACTGATTGCTGGAATATCACGACTATTACTGTAGATAATAACAAATCCCAGCCAGTGAGGCGTATTTTGACGATATTTTTGGAGAGAATTCTTTACAACGGGCTCAATATAGGATTCACGATCCCACATAAAAGGGCGACTGTGGTACGGGATTTCATGACGTTCGTGTAACACTCTGCTAATCTCAAACTTCTGATCAATGTTGAACGGGAGATCTGTCATCGTATGCATTCATAATAGCATTGTTTGGGATGTCAAGTTTACATCATAATAGAACGGTGTCCGGATGCGATGTATACTGCATTTGTATATCCCATGCCCTGGAGGATTTCGGTTGCTGCCCGTGCCCGCTGGCCGGTATTGCAGTAGACAAGAACATGGGTCTCTTTCTTCGGAAACATCATCGGCATCTTCTTCGTCAGTTCCTGGCTGGGAATATGGACGGATCCCGGATAGGACCCCAATGTATTACGCTCTATGACCGTACGAACATCCACGACCACATCAAACTGTTTGTCCGCCAGGAGTTTTTTGGCGGTATCGGCAGAGATTCGGTACTGCGAACCCATCGCATACCGGTAGAACCCGTATGCGCCTCCAATAAATATTACCAGGATGATAATCGCCGTAATATTTATGTCTACTTTCATTTTCTATAGAGGTTGTGGGTTTCTCTTAGAGACCGTCATCACCCCGATGATCTTCCATGGATGGTTTCTATTAGAAACCATCATCGTGCTTCCGATTTCCACCACGGGTGTTAATGAAATCGCGCTGTTCCGGGGTGGTGCAGACACAACCGCCATCGCAACTGAGAGTGGCACCACAGCATTCGGGCTTGCACTGGTTGTTCTTGAAGTAGAAGAGGTTATCCGGCCCGATTTCTACAGGAGGGCCCGCCAGCGGTTCATTGGGGGCCGTACCACGCCAACCACCAGAGGCGGCAGGGAGCTTGGAACCATAGTCTACGCCGTCATACATTCCCATAGAAGGAGTGGCGAAGGATCCAGGGATGAGATCCGAAGTGAACCCCTCTGCAATCTTGCCACTCTTGCCTCCACCGATCTTGCCGGCCATGACATCATTCGCGAAGTTTTCGCGTACCGAACCCGGCCAGTTGGTCATACCCATCAGCATGAAGATGTTGGCCAAAAAGAGTAACACTAACATTCCAATGAGATACATGTTACGGGATGACATTTCTATCTGGGGGATCGTTTTTTCACAGGCTGGATGAAGTCCTTTACGGACTGGACTGGACGAAGCCCTTTACGGACGGAGAGTTGCCCCTAACACCACGGAATCCACGATCGGTCGCAGCTGTTCACATCCAACATCGGATGCATCCCGAATGATCCATTCTCCACCCAGAGGTACAATCCCGTTCGTGGTATAAAAGTGGATCCATTTTCCGGGCATTCCGTCTGTCATATAGAATCCACGGGGAGGGCACCACTTGTCTCCTTGACGTAACCAGACCGCTTCACTGACAATACAAGGAGGATCCGATGTTGCTCCCGAAAGAGAGATCCCCCGACGGACTTCGCTGGGGGCCATCTGTACAATCCCCGTTACGTCTCCCGCACCGTGACTCAGAGTATCCCCCACGTGTATATCCGTGGCCCGGACCCATTCTGTACCGCCCCACCAGGTTTGCCGCCCCACCCGCGTGTCGGGAGAAATCGCCGCGGTAGATTGCAGAACCGATCGGGATGGAAAGCGCACCGGGTCATTCGTTCCGTTCAGTGCATACCACACCTGAATGAACCACTCTTCCAGCGTATCTTCACGATCTTCCGGGATCTCTTCCCAATCGGCAAACAGGACGATACCCTCCTGCTCCGATCGGACCGGGATACGCCGGGTCGTCGTTGTCAGACACCAGAGTTCCTGTCCCTTGATCCGTTCCACCAAGGACTGCTGAACACGGGAAACATCCGGATGATCCCGTACGGGAATAAGACGATGTGAATTCTCCGGGTGCATCACCAAATGATCTCCGGACACATGCACGCCGTATAAATTATAGAGTTCCGTGGGTACATGGAACCGGTGAACGGCGGTGACACGCCCTCCGTCTACCAACACATCTCCGATCCGAATGTCCCGAATCGGCCGTGTCCCCCCTCCACCGGCCATACTGACCCGTGTATCCGGGGTAAAACAATGACCGCTCACCATGGCCGCGGAAATCGCGGTGGCCACAACCACTACCGTGACCGCCGCAATGGCCGACACCGTCACAATGAGACCGGAGATCGGGAGTAATACAAAGAACAAAATGATCATCATGGCCAACAGAATCCCGATCACAATAATGGCCACCATGAGTACGAACTGTACGGTATTAATGAACGCGACCATGGAGGACATGAGTGCCATAATGATGGAGAAGACCGACGCCTGGAGACGATCTACCAGACTGTGAAGCTGAATGAGCATATTGTGAAAGAGTTTCGCCGCCCCGGTCATACGATCCATAAATACGGAATAGGCCTCGTGACAGAATGTCCAGAGATCACTGAACACGTCCGCAAAGACTCCAATGAGACCCTGGGTCATAGAGACCACATCCGCTTCGGCATCGGCCAGATCCTGTGCCCCCGCTGCCGCCTGACGTAACGCCCCCTGTACGTATTCTTTCTGGCAGAAGGACCAGTTATCACGGGCGAACTGTGTCGGTGATCGCGGATCCTTTTCCGGTTTGAAAAATGCCGCCAGAGGAACCACATAGGGGTCACAACGTTTTTCTTCCCAATTTGCGGAAATGTTCGTACGAAATGCATAGGCAATCATCGCGGCCAGACCCACAAAGAGTGCCAGCGTCACGGATGCGAATTTGATTTGAGTATCGGTTGTACTCATCCCCCTGACGGCAGCGCGGGTTTTTCCCTGACTCCTCTACCGACACTCCAAAATTCTGTCCCTCCTCTATAGAAATATGCCACAGACACGTCGTCGTTGTCGCCGTGGAACGATTCGGCGTTCTCCGTATACGCGCACTACTCGTAAGAGTGGGCGTATCTATGTTCCGGCCAGTTGCATTCCAAATGTCGGAAATCCGGGCAAGGGACTCCGCTCAGGAGAACCCGGTATCGGTTCGCTCCGTGAAGGAGAACTGGCACAGTTCGGGTACCATGATGTTGCGCACAAGACGGTCGGACAGCGTCATCTTGCCCTGCACCGTGCCGTAGAAAAGTATGGGGCGCTCTCTGTATTCCGTAAACTCAATGCCGTCTATGTCTATACACGTAATACGGCGAAGGTCTCTTCCCGTATCTTTAAGGCAGATCGCGATTGGGTCAAGGCGCATTATGGTGTCGGTGCATAATCCGGTGCAGTGCGATTCAATCAATACATGTACGTTACCATAGAATGACATTATTTGCCATCGTATGGTAGGGGGATGGAAACACCACAGCTGTCGGAAGATTTAACCCAAGAGGCCGTACGTACACTTCAGAAAGTGGGTGCCTACATTGGTTCCAAGGGAGATGCCGCCGTAATGGCATCCTTCCAGGCTCCGCCATCTACTATGATGCTTCTTGGGATCACGGTGATTCTGCTCTTTGGTGTATGGATTGTTTCGGAATTCGGGAAATATCAGGAGATTACCAAGAACTGGTCGCATTATCGGTGTGACCCGGCGGTCATGCCCTTTGCCAAATTTTACGGACACGATCTGGGGGAAACGATGAATTTCTGTATCGGAGAATCCGTGAAGGAACACGCTCCTGGAGTGATTAATCCGATCTATTCCGCAATCAACGAAGTTTCCACGGTGGTCGACGGCGTCTACACGAAGGCCGAAGCCATGGAAGGCGGCATCATGGGTCTCCTCAAGGGCTTTGAATCCTTCGTGCTGGAATTTGCCAACTCGTTTCGTCTGATTGGTTCACGGGTCCAGATGTCTCTGGTTCGCATCAAGGACATTTTTGCCCGTGTTTACGGAACCTTCATTGCCTTCGCATACGCAGGGATTTCCGCGATTACATTCGGGTCCAATCTCGTTAATAATCCGCTGGTCACATTCGTAGATGATATCGGATGTTTTCCGACGGGGACTTCCATACCCATGGCGAATGGATCCATGAAGTGGATTTCGGATATCGCCATAGGAGACCAATTGGCGGACGGGTCTACGGTGACTTCCACCTACCGGTTTGACGGATCCCGCACCAAAATGGTGACCATTCACGGAATCACCGTCAGTGGAAACCACTACGTGTGGGATACCGAAACCGGTCAGGGAATCCGTGCGGATGAATACGAAGGGGCAACGCCAACAATCTCCTGGCCCTATATGTTCTGTCTGGCGACGACCAGTCACCGGATTCCCGTGTTCTCTCCTGCGACCCAACAGATACTGACATTCGTGGATTACGAAGAATCTTCCGATCCGATGGTCATTGCTGCCTCCCAACGTGTCGCTGAGATGTCTCTGAACGGTCATGTCGTTTGCAATCCGGTGATGGACTATAGCCTGGGCCTGGATCCTCGTATGTGTGTCACATTGTCGGATGGGTCTGACGTGTCCTTGCTACAACTGCAGGTGGGCGACACTCTTGTGAATGGGGCGCGCATCTTCGGAATCATTCGGGAACAGTGTGATTCGCGGGTTGTGGACCCCGATACGGGAATCTTCTTTTCTGCGGCACAGCTTCTGTTTGACTCCAACACGAATCTCTGGGTCCGTGCGAAGTATCTCTTCCCTTTGGTGGTTGGATCCACCGAACAACTACGGGATCCGATGGTACACGTGATGTTGTCGGATAATCGGGTCTTACATGCTCACACGGCAGAGGGGTATGAATATTCTCTCCGTGATTATGCGGAAGTGCATATTTCCGATGTACAGGCTCCGTATGATACAGTGGTTCTTCACGGGGGACTCCGACATTCTTCATAAAATGAACGTATGCCGTGATAGGATTCCCCATAAATAAACTCTTCTACCAGGTCATTTGTCTCATCACCGCGTTTGGCGCGCATCAACCAGTCATTCACTTCTGTTTGGATAGATGCGTCGGCGGTGTCCCGTATTCCTTCCAAGAAGTCCAGAATCATGTGATAGATATCATTCATGGAATCACCCGTGTACCATGCATTCACAATTGCCGGATATCCCACCGCCATCTTTATACATCCATGCGATAAATGGTGGGCGGCAAAGTTGACGATACAGGGTAAAGGGGAGTGTTCCCATACGATGATTTCCGCAAACGCATACCAGTACAACAGTCATGTTGCAATTCGTGTCCGTAGTTCCGCGGCTCCTCCGAGAGACCGATCAATTCATATTGCCTTTGCAGTGGACTGCTCAGGCAGTATGGAAGGAGAGCGCATGGAATCCGTAAAACGAACGCTCCACGCCGCCCGTGATCTCTTCCAGGAGACCGACTATGTAACGATTGTGGCATTCGGTTCCGACTCCCGCACGATTACTCTCCATCAGTTGATGGATGAAGCGGGGGCCGAAGAATGTTATCGCGCAATTGATGGTATTCAGATCAACGGGTCTACGAATCTGAGCTCCGCCTTTGAAGCACTGGCTTCCTTCGGATATTCCTACGATGCCATTGTGATTCTCACGGACGGCCATATCAATATGGGACTCACGAGTACCGCCGGTCTTCGCGCCATGGGTCTCGGAATTGGTCGTGGGCGCCCCCTCTATACGATTGGTTACGGTTCCGACCATAATCGGATTCTGCTCCGAGATATGGCACTCCATAGTCGCGGCTCCTATACGTACATTGATTCCGAAGATATCCTTCCCGTTACGATGGGAGATATCCTGTCGGGACTCCGTATGGAAGTGGCGCAGAATGTTACGGTGACCTGTGGAGGGGCCGGGTGGAAGTGTATGGAATTGGGTGCCGAACCGGATTCTTCCAGCTACTGCATTGGTAACATCATTCCGGATCGCAATTACTGGGTCGTCTTTGATTCCGGGGTAGATCTGGATCGTTGTACGGTATCCGGTACTGGAATTCCTGAACCGGTTTGTTGCGCGGTGGAAGCGATGGATGAAGCAACGAAGGATGAAGTACGCGAACAGATTCTGCGCTGTCGGGTAGTTCGTGCGATGTCTGCCATCACGGAATCTCTGGAAAAAAATATCGCACCGACCCCAGCCCAGAAGACATCCGTACAGGAGATCAAGGATGAAATTGTGACCGCCGATGAGCCCTTCCGTCTTCGCCCTCTTGTGTTGCGCATGACGGGACAGATTGAGGAAATTCTGCAGAAAATGGAGGAATTCCAGCCGGAAGACGACGGCGATCTGGACCTGGGCTTCCATCATCGTGGAGGATTCCATTACGATGGCCGACAGAATATCTCCGATACGCTGGCCCGTCTTTCCTCCGGTACAGCGGTTCTTGCAACCCAGCGAGGAGTCTTCAGTCAGGTGGCGCCATCTGCAGAGGAAGATTCGGATCCCACGATCCATGTAGATCGCGACCCCGCCGCCCTCTTCTCCTCTCCTGTTCAGCGTACCGTATCCAACAATGTTCGGTGCCAGTATTTCTCTGCACCGCGCCGTACGTAATACGAAGTATAGTATTCTTTATATAATATAATTCAAACTGTACAGAATGATCTTTTTGTTCGGTCTAAACCCGGAAACCAAATGACGGAATCATAGAAGAAGCAATGGCCCCGGTACGTACACCCAAGGAACAGAAGGATCGCGTCAGTGAGTGTTTGGCGATTCTCACGAAAATCACGGAATCCCTACAGATCAGTAATACGAATCCCAGTATTCAGCTTCTTAAGAAACGTATGGTGAAGTACTGGCACGATGGCAAACTCCAGGAAGATCGGATTCCCCTGGTTGGTTCCAATCGCTACATTCTGTACAAATTCCCCCAATGGTCCCATCAGATTGTAGAAATCACGCTACGGGCGGGTCGGATTGAACATACGGTCCTGTCAGAAGACCTCCTGGCCGAAATTGCCGCCCCCAATGCTTCTACATAAATGTCGCCATGTGTATCAAGATAAAATGCCACGTAGCCGTTCTTCCTCTCCTGCCCGCTCCTCCTCACCGATCCGTTCCTCATCACCGATCCGTTCCTCATCACCGATCCGCCCTGCATCACAGCAAAAAGCTACGCCGGCTGCAGCATCCTCTCCCTCTACCGTTCATGTTACGCACGAACAGCCATCCTTTCTATCCAATGTAATGTCGGGGTTTGCATGGGGCGCGGGATCCAGTATCGCCCGTAACATATTTTCATCATCACCGGCACCGACACCTGTAGCGACAACCCACACATCTGCCCCCAGTCAAAAAATGTCGGAAGAATATGAGAAATGTTTAATTGATACGCACGGGGATGCCGCAGCCTGTAAGCATCTCAAGCAGTTGCAGTGAGTTCATGGAGATCCGAAGAAAGAGACATCGGATTGAATGCATAGTGCGCCGCGATCTGATCCATGATGACCTTTTCATCGTGATTCAGGAAAGCAATGGTCTTTCCCTTGCGACCATACCGACCACACCGACCAATACGATGAATGTAGTTCTCCTTGTCTTCAAAGGAAGGCATATCAAAGTTAAAGACCAGTTCTACCTGTTGGACATCAATGCCGCGCGCAAGCAAGTTCGTGGCAATGAGGATACGGGATGAACCCCGACGGAATTCTTCCATGCGCTGCTTACGAATGGCCTGGGTCATCGGTTCACCATAGATCACCGACGTTGGGAACCCGCGCTCCGTCAGCGTCGTATGGAGACGCTCCGCGCGTTCCTTGCTATTACAGAAGATGATGGAACAGCTGACATTGATCGCCTCAAAGATATCACAGAGTGCCTCAATCTTCCAGTCATCACGCTCAAAGGTAAGATAGTACTGCTGAATACCGTCCAGCTTCACATCCTCCGTCTTGAGAATAATACGGACCGGATTGGTGAGAATACTGTTTGCAAGATCCTTGACTTCCGGTGGCATCGTTGCCGAGAAGAACGCAATCTTACAGGAATCCGGAATCCCCAGCTTCACGATTGCACTGACCTGATCCGCGAAACGATCCTTGAGCATTTCGTCGGCTTCATCAATCACAAAGCAACGGAGATCTGCGAAACTGAGATCGCCACTGGTCACCAGATCATAGATGCGACCCGGAGTACCGACGACGACATGCGCGCCGTTCCGGCATTCACGACCGTTCTGATGACGGGGGTTTCCACCAATGGAAAGACTCACCGTGATCTTCATGTACTTCCCTACATCCCGAATGAAGTTGGCGGTCTGGTCCGACAGTTCGTGGGTATGGGAGAGTACCACTGCCTGCGTCTTCTTCAGGGTCGGGTCAATACGACTGAGAAGACCGATCCCAAAGGTACCCGTCTTTCCGGTACCCGACTGGGCCTGACCCAGGATATCCCGCCCCTTGGAGAAAGGGACAATCCCCACCGACTGGATTGCCGACGGGGCTTCAAAGCCGTAGGAGATTACACCACGGAGGAGATCTTCCGAGAGTCCCATGTCATCAAAGGACTTCACCGGAGGGAATTCATCGTTGTTGGAGGTTTCCGCAATAAAGTTATTCATCGTGTTCATCGTACCCCCCTGTATGATGCCCCCTGCCGGCGTCAACTTTGTATAGTTTGGACCCCAAAGTATACAACGTTAAAATGATCCGGGACAGAGAGAAGATTGTATTACGTAAACATCAGGCCGCCACGACCTCCCGTGATACGTAACATGTTTACAGTTGTCAGCCAGATATAGATATTAAACTGGGGTGGAGATGTCTGAATCCGTTTTACGGGGGTAATCGTGATGGTCGCGGGACCATCATTGCTATCATCGTCCGTATTTGTACCGGTAATATACTTGGAAACCCACGATCCACCACCCCCACCCGATTGGATTCCACTTCCTCCTCCACCATACCCATCCCCGCCTTCTACTTGTCCTGCCAACCCGTATCCACCTCCCGTACGCTGTGTAGACATGAAGAACGCATGTGTTGTCGGCAGACCTGTACCATCGGTGACTCCCTTCCCAACACCGTAAGCACTGTACCGACCACCACCGGCACCCCCATAATTTCCGTCCACCGTTGCCTCATGGGTTCGTTCGGTGTCTCCACGTAATCCGACGGATACGGCAGCTGCTCCCGCACCACCTGGGAATCCATCCGTACCAAAACCACCCCCTCCAGCAACCATGAGCCATGTATACTGGAACGTTAATCCGGCGGCCTGTTGGATCGCAAGGCTGGCCGAACCATCCGTAGTAGCCCGAACCACCAGACGGGCGTTGGAACCGAACATACGCCGTAGACTCTGATAATCTATGACTCCCTCTACGAGCCCACCATTCCCTCCGTTTGTACCGGGCTTCGCCCCCTGAAGTGAAATTCGGAATCCCTCCACCGTCGGCGGATACACCGTATCCAAGAAGAGACGCGTCGTGGTATTGGGGTCCGACGATTGAATGGTCTGTACCGCATAACTGGGATCCGTTTCCCATCCCGTCGCCAGACAGTTTTCCGTATTCAGAAGCAGTTCCAATTCCTTCTTCGGAATCTTATCCCAATTGGAAAATCCACGGACTTCATCCACGGGCATCGTGAGCGTTTCCGCGAGCCCCCCCGTGGGCCAGAATCCGAAATCATACCGATAGATGTAGCGATTCACCAACGGGGTGCGCTGACAATTCATCGTAGGAATCACGGAACGAAAATACGACGGCCCGTCCATATCAAACCGACGCAGACCGCGTATCCAGAGAGTGGCGGACTGGAGAGGATCCGAATCCCGTGTAGAGAACGCAGGACGAATATATCCGTCTCCGTAATCCCAGTTCGGAATCACCGCATCGGGCCACCAGGGAATATCCGTCGGTTTCTGTTGGTCACTTCCTGGAAGAACGGGAGGAGCCAAATCCCGACTGAACAAGAAATAGGCGTTGTAATCGGTGGCCTCTACCCGCTGCGCGACCCACGTCATATCCCGCACCAATCCCCCCTGTGGCAACGGAATACGCAGACGATTCACACCATTCGTGTTCGTAACCGGAACGGCGATATGTTGGGTGATCGGAATCTGGAGGTCGGCCATACGGAAGGCAGCGGCTTCACGATCCTCCAGTGATACGTATTCCACAATCCAGTACGCATCCTGAAAGTGCCACTCCGTGGGCATATTGAATCCGTCTAACACATATCCCTTCGGAAAGAAGTTAACGCCACCGCCGCCCCCTAGTTCGGTCGTGGGAAACCGATTCGCGACAATATTGTAAATGGTATCTGGCGAATCATCGTCAGAATAATAGAACCCACACCCGGCCATCGTTGGCATCGGTCCCGCTTCCGTCGCCTCCTTTCCAGGATTCCGTGCATCTACACGACTCCCGGTGTATACACACTCCTGAATCGGGCGGAAATTCACGTTGATCTGGACTTTATCGCGCGCCAGTGCCTGAATCGGCAGAGCCTGCGGTCCCGGTCCCCGATTCCACCAGAAGGGAAAAACGATTTCCAATGTTCGGGAAGTGGTCTGGCCACTGGTATAATCCTGGGGAATCGCGTACTGTGAATAACTACCGGGATTTCGGTAGATTAATTTGTTCGTGCTGTCAAAGTGTTCCACGGGTGCTTCCTGCTCATCTATTACTTCCAAGAGACGACTATCCAACCGATCTACGACTTGGTTTCCAATTTGAAAATCCACGTCGCTGCAGATGGCGTGACCGATACTGTTCGTCCAATCCCAGTAGGGACCAATCATGGAAAGGGGATGTTCCGGCGTACTGATACTATCTACATACTTCTTAGCCTGAAACTGCGGGGCATACAAATCCGGCAGTTCAATGACCAGGGTAGCCCGTGTGATGAGTTCTCCCTTCACGGGTAGCGTCACGGTGGCCCGCCGCCCGAAATCTGCCAGATTATCAAAATCCACGCGTTCCCACCGTGATGCCCACCGTGACCGTCGTTTGAAGACTGCGGAATAGAAATGCACGGAGGGCTGACCCACCGGTGGATTCAGGCGTTCCGTATCCTGGAGACCCGACGACACAATTCGTAACATAGAAGCGGGTGTTGCAGCCATTCTCCCCCTATTGTGGGATGATTTCTTTCTCTTTAGACAGACAGACGCTCGGTAAATAGAGAGGATTCATCATGTTTGCATATTTCATGCGTTGGGCCAGAGGTAGATGTACATACTGTACCGTATAGGACAGTTTTCGGTCATCCCCATTCTCTACGGCCAGATAGAATTCGGAATACTGTGTGGAAACGAGTTCAAGAGGAAGTTGCAGATCCGACCGTCCATCTTCACAGACAATCCACCACCGGCGTTCCTTGGCAGGATGCAGTAAACGGATCTCACGGATTCCGTCTCCGTACCGAAAGAGCGGATAATAGGCGACGCCGTTCTTGTCCATTTTGACGGAATGTTCTTGGTAATAATGCGTAAAACCGGTGGCACCCTGTGGATGCGTGTGTAATACGTGAAGTGCTCGTTCCGGAGATTCGCAGAGGCGGAACGGGATCTTCTCTTCATAGAACTGTACGGTGTCAGTCATTCTGGAGTGGTTTGTAGGTAGAATCATTTAGGTTCCAGACAATCCACCGATTCAAACCAGCGTTTGGCCTTTTGGGATCGCCGAATTGCTTCCCGACGCAGATCGGAATCAGTGGTGATCGCCGTCTTTCCACAGAGTGCAAAGGAGGATGCACGGGCATATCCCCACTGTTGTGGTGTGGCCCCAGGACGATGCCCCGTACGCCAGGCCGCCAGACCCCGATTGTACGATTTCCGCAGATAACGAACCGGAATCCCCGTTACGGTGGATCGCTCCTCCAGCGATTTTGCGTCTGGAAATCGCCGATTCCACTCTTGGGTATAGGAGGACGGTTTTGTTTGTACACCGACATCCGTTTTGAATCCGACGTAGGCACGGGGATCCTTCCAGTCCATCGCCCCGAACTTCTGAATCTCAGCCCGACGTTTCTTTTGGGTCGTACGACTCAGACCGGTATAGTATTTTCGCGGCCATAACTTTTTCTGGGTTTTCCGCATCCTACCATGCACTGATATAAAGATTTATGCATGACAGGAATCCCAGGGAGGATTATGGCACCGATTACGAACGCAGAACTTCGCGCGATGAATAACATGAGCGTACACAACAATCGGAAAGACTGGATTCGGTATCATTATCGTCTGATTGCGGACCAGATCTGTTGGCGGGCCCAACGGGGTCTCACCACGATGAGTTTTCCGTTGCAGCTTTTGAAGGTACAGGGTGCGCCGTATGGAAAGAAGGGAGACGTCACCCAACGGGATATTGATTCGCTAAAACACAATATTCAGAAGAAATTTCCGGAAGTCAAAATCCATTGTGAGGTCTATGATGATCCCCAGAGTCCCACCGCGTCTGTGGATTTTGAGGTGTCGTGGACCTAAAAGTTGACCGTGTGACCCATCACACCACCATCCATACACGCCTACGACGACGATGACGACTCCGAACAAAATTCCCGCAGCTGGCAACTTCTCCTTTCTGGAAAATAAGACCCGCCGATCACTCTACGCCGAAGTATGGAACTATATGACCTATGCGAACCTGTGGGGTCAAGTGAAGACAGACGTTGGTAAAGTCTTTCTTCAGTTGATGGGACAGCCGTCCCTCCGTGCGTACGGTACCGAAATGGTACACGGGGCGGCAGAAGAAATGCATCGGATGCAAACTATCGGATGGCAGGACTATGTTCGTGAACAACAGAACCGAACGGAAGAAGACAGGAAACAAACGGATGAGAGTCGCGTCTTCTTTACTACAGGAAGTGCGGGGGTAATGCCATCATCTATCTGCGTTCATGGTCAACCCTTCTATAGTTGTATGTCCTGTTCGCATTAATTGGTAACCCGTGCAAACATCTGATCGGTGGCGGATTGCAGAGCCTTCGCCATACCAGGTTCCGTAGTTGCATGACCAGCATTCGGAACCATGATCAGCTTGGAGGAAGGGATTGCCGCATGGAGGGCAGCTGCCGATGCCGCCGGACAGACCATATCCAGGGCTCCCTGAACGAGGATTATCGGGATTTTTGGCAAACAATTCCGTGCGACGCGCAAGAGCTGACCGGGACGCAACCACGCTTGATGACGGAAATAGTGATTCTCCAGGGCGGCAATGGCTTCGGCCTGTTTGGGAGACACCGTATCCGTGAATTCACTGGGACGAACATGGGACAGATGATGTTCCCAGCCCCACCAAGCATTCGCGGCTTTTCGGCGGGTTGTACGATGCCGTGACCGCAGTGATCGGCCATAGGCTTTCAATGTATTCCGTGCCCCCTTAATGGGTTTCGTAAAGGCGGACCACTGCTGCGGGAAGACTTGTGCTGCCCCACCCTCTTCGGAATACATCCAGCGGGTTTCCCAGGGTTCCATCAAGCAGATTCCCCGCAGAATCAACCCCTGTACCGCGCCGGTATGACGCCCCGCATATGCCAGTCCTAAGGTGGATCCCCAGGATCCTCCAAAGACGACCCAGGCAGGAATTCCCAGATGCCGCCGAAGACGTTCAATGTCCTCTACGAGATCCCACGTGGTGTTATTTCGCAGTCCACCGTCTGCCGTCGCGAAGGGTCTGGATTTCCCGCACCCCCGTTGATCAAACATCACGATATGCCATTTTTTGCGATCAAAGAATTCAGCGACTTCCCGTTGGAGCCCGCCGCCTGGGCCTCCGTGGAGAACCACGACCGGAACCCCGTGCTTGTTTCCGAATTCCTCAAAATAGAGCGTGTGACCTCCTCCGACCGCAATTCGTCCTGTTCGGTATGGTTTGACCATGATGATCCCCCTACTAAATCCTTCCAATTCATTCTCTCTCCTCCCAAATCATTCCACTAGGAAGAATTCCGCTGTCCGAAAATACCGTACGCAGAAAGGATTTCGTGTGTCGTCCTACACGAAGGGCATCCACCGGAAAACTGCGGACCAGGGCGACAAACTGGCGATCCAAGTAAGGACAGCGGGCCTCTTGCTTTCGTACTAACATCTCCTTGTCAAGAGAGATCAGTTCCGATTCGGATAGGGTTCGGAGATCGGACGTAATCTGTTGGTCTATCATCCCGTCATCCTCGGATGGGCCCCACGGTCCAAACAGCGTAGACGCCCCGTGATCCGTGAGAAGAACCCGAACATCCATCTGTTCCTCCTCCTCATTCTCGGTGTGAGGAATCCCCTTCACATGTTCGGCAATACGGGCGACTTGGTCGGAATCATCGCCAAAAATATGGAAGGGGCGACCCTGACGATGCATGATTTTGCCGGCAATCCCCGCCAGAATCCAGGAGGCAACATCGGTAGTAAGAAGGACTCCCACCGTATACGGAGCAGCAACCTGGAGACGTTTTACGACCGCTTCTTCCAGGGCATGACGGATGGCCATTCCACCTTGTGTGATTCCCTCCAGAGACGATCGCCAATAGGGGATTTTCAGCCAGGGAATGGTATGCCAGGTTATTTTGTGGATCGGGGCAAAGGCCGTATCGTCCAGAAAGGGAATGGTCCAACATTCCCCTGGTGAAATTGCCTCCGAATGATCTTCGGAATCCGGATAGGCGACCGGGTCCGATGTAAGAACTTTCCAACCATCGTCGCCCGTACCATAAAACAACGGGCGAAGACCGTAGGGATCACGGGCGGCTTGCACCACATGATTCGCTGCATCCAACACCACGATAGCGAAATCACCATCCAGGAGGGGACAGATTTCGTCCAGTGTCCGTCCGCCTTCCAGAAGTGCGGGAATGATATCGCAATCACTGGCATTGTTGGGCAGACGAATCCCGTATTGATTCGCCAGGATCTTATAATTGTAGATTTCGCCATTACACATGACGACCCGCCCGTCCGAAAGAGAATAGGGTTGACGGTTGTCTGTAGGTCCCATCACATGGAAGCGATGAAATCCGTAGGTGTATTGCGGGAGATGTTCAGTGATGATAACGGGTTCTCCTTCCCCACGGTACGCCAGGCGTTTCATAGATTCTTGGATATTTGCAAGATGAACGGGCGACCCCCATTGTACAAAAATGCCGCACATTCCCCTATTGTATAGAAATATCCTTCCATAGAAGAGAGTATGTCAAACGCAGATAATTCCTATGCGGTTCGACTTGCCCGGAAGAAGGGAGAAATTCTACGATCCTTTCATGAACAGAATTCTGGGAAACCCATTGAACAGAATGGGAATTCCGCATCTCCATCCTCTGCATATACTGCTACGGTTTTAGGAGATGGTCTCTATATACGCCAGAAAGAAGAAGGTGGTACTGTTGCAGAAGGCTGTTGTTTAACGGATTCTACATTATCAACTATACCTACGGAAAATGGTTTTATAGTCATAGGTACATATCAATCTACTACATTTAATCTCTATAACCTGGATGGATCTCTGTCACCGATATCGTTACCACTTGGATTGGGGTTCCAACATGGATTTATCGTGAAGTATAATACAGCCGGAGTAGTAGAATGGGCGACACATGTAGGGGGTGATGTGTCCATCCCAACAAATTTGGATGTAATACGAAGAATCACGAAAGATTCGGATGGTAATATTTATGTGATCGGTAACTATTTTTCTATATTGTTCAATATATATAGTAGTACAGATAATATAACTCCGGCATATACACTGGCAAGAACCCCCGGTGGTCCTACTGCCCCCGATATATTTCTTGCAAAATATAATGCAGCCGGTATAGTACAATGGGTAACAACAATCAACGGTGCGACACAAGAAGGCGGGAACAATATCATCTTGGACTCCCTCAATAATCTCTATATAGTAGGATTTTATGTAACACAGCCTGTATACGTATATAATCCCGATGACTTAATCAATCCAGCCTATACTTTCACTGCAAGTAATAGTGGTTTTTTAATCAAATATAATGAGAATGGTTTCTTTCAGTGGGCAACACGTATGACAGGACAAACTACTAGTTCTTGTATTGGATTATCGGTTGATCTTAATAATGATATATGCGTATCTGGCACTTTTGGTCCAACTTTTATAGATATATATAATACGGATGATATAGTATTTAAAAGATTAAATAATGCAGCATCTAGCGGTGTTAGTACGGATGCATTTATTGCAAAATATAATCCCTCTGGAATTTTGCAATGGGCGACACCTATGACCGGAACTGGTGGAGAGTTTGCTGTATCTACTATTACAGATAGTCATAATAATGTGTATGTGACAGGGCAGTTTGCATCTACAGAACTTCGCATATACAGTGCAAATAATTTAACATCGGTTCTATTACCAAATATTCAAATCACTACCCCCAACCCTGATGCATTTGTAGTGAAATTTAATGAGATTGGAAATGTTCTATGGGCTACAAGAATATCCGGGACAGGTACAGATGTTGCAGGAGGAATTACGATTGATAATGATGATAATATATATGTATGTGGGAATTATAATACTCCAGGAATCAATATTTATAGTACAAGTAGTACTACACCCATATTTACATTACCAAACATAAATCCGGTCGGTACAAATAATACATTTATTGTAAAATATAATTCCGATGGCATGCCACAATTTGCAAGATACATTACAAGTACAGGGACAATTGGATCCGGTGGTAATATAAATACGGATAACGATAATAATTTCTATTTAGCAGGTACATACAGTACAATTCCTCTTACGATTTATAATGAGGCAAATCAACAACTTTCCACTATAACGACGGCTCTCGCAGGGGGATCTGATGTGTATAATGTAAAAATTAATAAGGATGGGGGTATTGTATTTTTTACACGAATAGGCGGAGGAGGATCTACCGATGCAGCATTTGGTATACTACCCGTATAATCAAAAATAATCCACCACAATTTATAATTTACATAACTCTCATTTAGATATCTTCGTCGGCGATATCTACATGTGGGGCGATTGCCCCTACCACTTCGTTACCTGCCACTTCGTTACCTACCGCTTCGCTACCAAAGCGCCGATCAAAGTGGAGAAGCCACAGGAGACGCTTGGTCTCACATCCATTGACAAACTTCACCGTATTCCCGAAGAACTTGCCCACCTTCGCCTGATGGAGATCCCAGAGGAACTTGCGGTACTTGGACGGGGCCTGGCCCAGAGGATACTTCCGATGGAAATACACGTCCATATAGGTATCATAGATCGCCTGCGTTTCGGCCTTCAGATTCGCAATCACGTGCATCGCCGGCACTTCCTCTTCCTTGTAAATGTTGAGATACTTGAAGAGCGTTCCCTTACCCCAGTGTTCCAGCCAGAGATACTCCCGCTTCGCCTGATTTCCACGAAGTGCCCGCGCCTCCGTGTACTGCTGCGAACGGAACTTCCAACGCTTCTCCCCACACTTCACAACGACACCCTGCCACGCTGTTCCGAATCGCTTTCCCCAGGCCACCACCCGATCCTTGCACTCCTGGAAGGAATGCAGAGGATACTTTTCCGGAGAGAGCTTCGCCAGCACAGAAGGATACGTGTCCGAAACATAGAGTGTCCCGTCCTCTGCATGAATATGGGACACTCCGACCAGCCGAATGCGCGGGATGCCGTACGGTGCGGCAACCACAATACGCTCTTCCGGATGCTGAAGTACCCACGAATAGCACTGTAGCGTGTCCAGCATATCCAGCGTCAGATTGGACGCATGGAACGCCTCCCAGAAGAGTTCCGCATAGGAGCGCGACCCATAGAAGGAATTGTTGGCCCCCAGGTTGGACCGCGTGGTAAGGACCCATCCGTGCTTATACCAGAACATGTTGATCATGGTGCCATCCACGAATTCCTCCACAACCACCGGCGAATCCGGTCCAAACGGATCCACCTCTTCGCTCTTCGTAGAACGAAACGGTGCCACACAGACAGGACGGTTCGTCATATCGTCCCACACCACACTACGGAAATACCCGACATGATCCTTGGAGAAATCCGACTTTCCCTTATTATAACGAATGATGGAAAGAGGGACCTCCGGTACACTGGAGGCATTGATCACCTGCAGGTACCCGCCCTCTTCACTCTTGAGGAAGGCATAGAGCGCTTCCGAAGTGGTGTACGTATTACAGAGATTTGCAAAGATGTTCGTCGTCATTGTATACTGCGTCGTACCCAACGATGATCGGGTCACCCTAGCGTCAAGTTTTGTATGTTTGGACCGACGGGGGAAAATCCCGCAGAGAAAGTAGCGGATGGTACAATCAGACAAGTCAGAAGCAGATGCAGTTGCATCCATCGTTACTCCGCCTCTTACAGGGGACGATGTAGAAACTCTTCTGGGAAGAGAATCCGTGAATCAGCATCTCTTTCCTCTGATGGGTGGGGCAGGAGAAAATGAGGAGCAGCCGGGAAATGGTGGAGAGGAAGAAGAGGAAGGAGAAGAATCCGACCCGCTCCACCTCGGAAACTTGGTCGCAATCACTTCCGACAAATATGGCCTGGTCGTGGGTCGTATTATCTTTCGCGATGTGGCACTGGTCCGACAGGTCCCACAGGAAGCCAGTGATCGTGCCATAGAATACCCGATGACTCCCGATGGTTCCGGATTTGCCCCCGAACTCGGTGTCTCCGAAATTGAAATCATTGAAGAACAGTCCTCCGACTATTTCGTAGATGTATTGGGAGCTCGTCCCGGCGAAGTCCTGGAATTCTTCCGTGCCGACGGTTCCGAAGCAGCCCCACACGGGGAAGTCGCCGAAGTCATCAAATCTACGACAAAAGACGCCATTGTACTGGTGGATGGTCGTACACTTCGTTTCCGAGGTGTCGGCCCCAGTTCCATTACGGATCTGACCGGCGGGGCAAAGCTCCCTGTAGAAGTAATCCGTGTCCGTGCTTCCGAAAACATCGCCGCCGAAGAAACTGGGCTGGAAATGGACGAAGCCCAGATTGAAGCCAAACGTAAGGAAGCGGCCCGTATTGCTACGGAAAAGGCCCGAAAGAGTGATATCCTGAGTCTTCTGCGCGGAGTCCTTCCCGCCGCCACCGTGGAGACGGTCCCTACGGCCGAACGGAGTTATCCCGATGCGCTTCAGCGGGAAGATCTCCTCCAGGATTTGTTAGCCGATGTTCCGGCCAAGAAACGCAGTAATCCCCGTCGTATCCGTTTCCTGGAACGTGAAGTGGACTTGGCTATGTCGCTCAAGAACAAGACCATTCGTCGGGACAATGCGGGGCGTGTTCTGGGAACGAACAAGGTCGTCATTGATACCATTGGCGATGCCATTGAAGTCTCCGCACACCCACTTCCCGCTGCCGTTCCCATTGTGAATGCGGCCCGTGTGCTGAACCTGGATATGCTGGACACCAATCTGGGATACAATCCGGCGCACGTATTTCCCCGTAATCTCACCGAAATTGAGAATGATTCGGAACTCATTTCGGTCATGTTTTCCGGTGATGCGGCCCCCGGGTTAATCGCCCCCGATCGTGTAGAGACAGCACGGGCCGCCATCAATCGCGGATTTTATTCGTACATTTATGATTTGTTGGGACGGGATCAACAGACACTCCATGCAACGGGGACGACCGTTGGACGCGGTTGGCAAGAGGATCAGGAAGTGATCCGTACCGCGGGTATGTCCTTTCCGATTCAGGGATTGAGTTCCGGCCTCCCCAACACCCTCAAAACAACCGCCCCATCCTCTCTGGCATTCCTGATGAGTGATGTCGGGGATCGTACCATGCGTGTCCTTTCCAGTGATTCGTTCACCTACAGCAAAACGGGAGAGACCGTGATTACGGGACCCAGTGATCCATCGGATGTGTCGGGATACGTGATCCTTCCGATTAAGGCGGCCCTGTCTCTGCGCCCGCCGCGCCGCTACGGTGATCTTCCTACGGCGCTCATTTACTCGGCGTCGCTGAACAACGATAATCTTCCAACATTGGCCCGTACTCTGGCCGATATTTATTCGGAAGATACGGCGTCACCTCTGCATGCATGGGGGATCAAGACCGATGCCGCGGCGGATTTCAGTATTGCGGACTGGCTCAAGACGGTTCTCCGTTACGCGATTCATCCGGCGGATTCGTTGGGCCCCCGTACTCCACGACTTCTGAGTATTCTGGATTCCTTTGGTCTTGGCGAAACGGATCTCTCTCCCGAAGTCCACAAGGTGATTCGGAAATGGGTGAAATCCTCCCAGAAACTCTGGCGGAGTCTTCTGGTAGATCAGCGAAAACGGATCCAGGCCGCTCTGGATGCGGAACCTGTACGTACCTTCCGAAATGTCGCCGGCGAAGATTCTCCACTCTGGTCCACGGGAGAAGGATCCCTCAAAACCGCCGAAATTCTGGCGGAAGTCAATGCGGATATTAAGCTCCGAAACCCCTCCATCTACAATTCGTCTTCCCTTCTAACGGCCTCCTTCCTCCATGATGCACAGGGAGATATTGTTCCGTTGGTCTCTGCAGCCATTGCGAAGATCGACGCCCGCGAAGCACCCATTTCCGACGAAGATGCGATCGCATCTCTGGCAGCCAGTCGGGCCTATGCCTTACGTCGTCAGGCCATTCAGAATATTGAGCTTCTTTCGCTGAAAGCCGAACCGGAAATCAACACCTGTAAGCACGTGAATGACCTGGAAGCCCGTCGGAATGTGAAGGATGTTCTGAATCGCAGTAAACTCATGCGCGAATTTGTGGAAGAATACCAGGGAGGGCGCGACGGAAACTGGGTCACGTGTGCAATCTGTAAACAGCACTGTGTCTGTTACCACGAACTCATGGAACTGGAAGCGTTGGCTCAGCCTGCGCGTATGGCCGCGATCCAGACGCAGATTCGGATTCAGTACGGAGGTGACCGATATCTGGGCAAGATTGTCTGTAAGAATTGCGGGCAGCCACTCGCGGATATTGACTATGATGAAGGCGTGGAATTTGACGATGACGGAAACCCCATTATTCAGCGGTCGGTCTTAACGGACGAACAACTGGATGAAGGAGAGAATGAGACCGAACTCAAGAAAGCCACCATGGAACTCCTCCATACACCGGATCTGGAATTCGCGACTGCCTCTCAGAAAGCGATCTACGAAATCCTGCAGGTCATTCTGGAACGTGGAAGTCTCGTGGCCGACAGTGAAGTGATCCGTCAGATTGTGCGTTACGCGGATCTGTTTGTCAGTGTTCGTGCGCCTCCCCAGAATGTCTACGAAGCCCAACGCGCCAAGATGTTACAGTCCGCTGCGACCAAGAATATTCCGACCTATGCGGCGGTCTTGGATCAACTCCGTGTCACGGCACTGACCGCACTGACAACTCTGGCTCTCCAGGCGGCAACCCCGCCGATGACCGTGACTTCTCCGCTGGCCATTTGTCCCTTCAGTCGTGAAGGATGGCCGCTGGAAGAAGGGGCGAAACCCGATCAGCCCGGTGCACTCCAATACATTACGTGCGCCGTCGCCACCATTCAGAAGGATATTGCCCCGTGGCAGAATCTGGTGTGGGCCGGCGAACCGAAGTTGGAAAGTCGTCGGAAGAAGGTCTTTGCGACCACGGCATCCGCCATTGAGCTGATTCTCAAGGGAGATCCAAAGACCGGTCCCCTCTCCTTCACGAACGAAATCAATACGATGCTCTACAAGGCGCGTCATGATACCGAGGCCAAGGAAGCCCGTGCAAAGGTATCTCTGCTGGATCAGACGCCCCCAGGGTTCCGTCCGGATCCAAAACTTATGGTGGTCAGTCGTCCGGCCATTGAGAAGAACAGTGTGGCGGAAGTCTATGATGCCATCCAAAAGGAAGTGCCACTGGACCCGATGATGGAGGATGTCACACGGGCCATTCACCAACAGAGTCTCGCGGTCATTGGTGAACTCCATCGGGATGCTGCCGCGGGCATTGCCCCTTCTTTGGCGCAGGGACCAATTGAGACGACGGACAGTGTATGTTGCCCCGCGACCCTTTCCGAAGTAGAAGCCGGTATTCTCCAGGGAAAGCCTGTTCTGGAAAATCTTCTGAAGGCCCGTGAAGTCCTACATCAACACAACCCCAGTTCCACCAATGCGGGAACCCATCTGTGGCCGGATTTTATTACGCCGATACCTCTGCCTGTGGAACAAACTGTAGAACAGGGAGTGTTCTTCAAACTCTTCTTGAAGTATTGTTACAGTGGTTCCCAGATCGGTGAACCCCACGAATTCAGTTTCGGCAATGTATGTCGTCAGTGTGGTCTTTCTCTGGGGAAGCCCATTGATCTGGTGGATTTCAATGTGGAGGGGGCCGCAATTCTGGCGGGTCAGCAGGGAGATCTGCGCATTGAAGTATCGCAGCCCGCGTTTGAAGCCTTGTCGGATGCGATTCGGCGTCGGAAAACCCTACAGGAATCGGGTCACGGATCCCGTCTCTCCTGGATGGAGAGTCTCCGAACCTTCCTGCGTTCGCTGAAGGGAGATCTGGCGGAGGCACTCCTGAACGTGCTCAACAGTATTCCGGCGGAGAAGGAACATCTACCTCTGGAGGAAGTCAGTCGCGCGAAACTGTGGTCCCCTGTGTCTATGGTGTCCGATACACTCCGTCAACAGGTCACCGATCGGATTGGTCCGGCGATTCCGACCCAGGGTGGTCGTGCGGCCCGCGCCCGTGCGGATGAAACGATTACGGCGATGTCTACGCTGGAATCCGTCGTGGATGATCCGTTTGTGGAAGGTCCCCGTGTCCTCCAGGAATACTGGTGTGCGAAAACGGAGGCAACCGGTCGCGGGGTTGCCATTACGAATATTACCGGGGCGAAATGGTCCGGAATTTCCAAGGATCATAATGAGCGTATCAATAAGATGCTCATGGAGAATTCCATGTGGTATGCCGGAACACCCTTGGAAGAAAACGAACGGGCGATTCTGCGCCGCGTCGCCGAGACGCTGGGGCCGATGCTTCGTGCATGGGTTCAGGTCGTCCGTCCGGCCTTATCGGGTCCCTGGACCATAGAAGAGGCGCGACTGGTACTCCAAACGATGATCTTCCAGGTATGGGCCGATGCGGTGACTCCAACATCGTGGATGTATGCCAACATCGCTGCCCCTGCCGAACGCGAAAAGACGGCGGCTCTTCTGGCGGATTGGACCCGTGGACTCATGTTCCACACCAAACAGCAGTTCCTCCGTTATTCCAAGGAGACGGTCCGTCGTATTCTACAGCAGCGGGCCGAATTGGAACGAACCAGTGTCGTAGAAGAATTTGAGAATATCAAGGACGATGAACAGCGTGCCGCGGAACTCATCAAGAAACAGCTGAAGATCGGACGTTGGTCCAAGGGTGCAAATGTGCGCGGAGCAATGGACGCAGATCTGTTTGAATTTGAAAACGAACAGCGTCGTCGGATGGGAATTATTGATGCCCCGGTGGACCCCATCTATTTAGAAGGAGCCGGTGGACCCGCTGCTGCTGCCGGCCAGGATTTCGGATTCGGAATTGATAATGGAGCCGCGGAAGACGGTTATTTCGGTATGGGGGCCGACGAAGACGATTAAGCCGAAAAGAAGGATACCACGTGGACCAGGAAATCGTTCCGGCTCTTCCCTGCAGGCAACACACATTCCATCGTAATTTCCTGATCTACGGTGAGTTTCACGATTGGTATTGATGACGGTGTAACCGTGGACCTCATTGACTGTACGTGATCCCGCAGATATCTTCGCAATTTCTCCTTGGTCCCATAATGACTCAGGCCATACTGTTTGGAATAGTCCTGGAGTTCCTTGAGACTCAGACGATCCAGCGTCTCCAGAGTAAGCATGATGTAAATATCTCCCGCGAGTTATTTAGATCAGACGTACGTATCAACACGATGATCAATAATACCACCATACAGTAGATGGAAATCCTGTGGTTGGCAATTGTTTTCTACAGTGTTGGATTGGCGGTGGTTCTCCATTTTCGTCCCGCCCTCATGTTCCACGAAAATGGAACCTGGAAGGAATTCGGATACCAGCGTGATTCCCGGCACACCATTTTCCCCTTCTGGTTATTCTCGGTAGCATGGGCATTTGCATCCTACGTGATCGCGTCGGCAATTGTGTGGACTCTGCAGGCAAAATCGGCGATTCCCATGATGTCTGCCTCTGCTGCATATTCTATGATGCCCCCGTCCCGTATGTATAGTTCTGAGGAAGATATGGGGGCGACCTATAACTATGAGGATGAGGAGGAGGAGATGGAGAATGAGGCAAATTCATGGGGCGAAGAGGAGGAAACCCCTGTAACCCGTGTGATTGAAATTCCGAAACGACCCCGTGGTCGTCCGCGCAAGGATCGTTCCTTCACGATTCCGGCGAATTCGGAAATCCCGTCTCAGCTCCCGACCCAACCTCGGTCGGGATATTATGTGATTGACCCGGCATCCGAATCAGAAGGTCTCCGTCGGTATGTCTACTATGGTGCGACACCCCCCAAGGAATCTGCGGCCTAGGCGGACGGACATGTGGTTGCCGCCATAATACTTCCAATCGCAACCCCGTATGTCCCCGCGAAGGCTGTCCAGTATGCGGTAGCCGTTTGTATTTCCCGAAGAGTTTGTAATTCATACTGTTCCGGATCCAGTGCAGCGCCGCCGGACTGTACGGGTGGTGGTGTTGGTGCCAGAGGCTCCGATTCTGCCCCTCCTGTAATTTCGCTGAAATCCACGGCGGCCTTCGTCACAAACTGATTAATCCGTGCCAATTCCGGTGTCAGTAACGGCTTGTGGTCCACAAAGATCTGGGATACGACCAGTCGCAAGGGTTCTATAAAGATCGGGATTGCCGCCATAATCAGGGTAATCAGACCCCCGATACCGGCTCCCACAAAGATATTCCGATACGATTTCACACCATTACAACTGTTCGCCTGGAGAGCCGTGAGGAGACCCGATTGTACCAGGAATGACAGGGCGACAATTAAGACCAACATCACGATCATCTTCATTTTAAGAGAGAGTGTTGTCATACTCAGAATCACGCCAACCACGAGCGGAATGACAGCATGCAGGCCGGCGGATCCGACCATCACTCCATAGAATAGATTTGTATCCATCGGCATGGTGTCTCTTCTCTTTGGTGACCATGAAAAGATTCTTCGTATATGGCCGTGACTTCCGAATCCCTCACCATAACAGGAGAAGACATGGCGAAGTTAGTGAACCCTACGGACGTAAAGACACTGAAGGACTGGGTCGCCCGTTGGCCAAAAACACAGAACTTGGAGTTTGATGCAACAACCCGGGAACCCGCGATCTTCACCGCCGTAAAACGTTCCGATGCGGGACGTGTCCAGGTCGGCAAGATTCCCTGGAAACGCGAAGGCGATACTATGACTATTCTGTCCAATCCCGAACGGTTCGCAACGGGGGCTGTCACAACTGCCCGGAAACGGTATGCCGCGTACCGGACGAACCAACGTCAGGTGACTATCGCCGCCGATGAACAGCTGCGTCTCCAGGAAGCCACTCTTCTGGAAGCCCATCGGGCCTATCGCGAAGCCCCACCGGCAACCCGTCCCACACTCTTACGGGATGTTCTTCAGGCCCAGAAGGCGCTGTCCGATATGGAGCAGGCCTTAGCAGAACAGCTCCAAAAAGAACGCGCGGTCGTATTTCGGGAGAACGTCACATCTGTGTACAATCCCCCGATCCCCTGGAAGGCCCGTACAGTTCCTCTGACCGATGTCGCCGGTGGTCAGAATGTAACTCCGATGGGGTCTTCCTCTTCCTCCAATCGCCCCAGCGAATAGAGAGTCATGACCTTTACTGTAGCGGATAGGTCGTAATCCGTGCCTCATTCGCATCGCAGTCCACCATGTCCGCGTGATACTTGAAACAGACTCCGTTACGATCCTGATAGGTGATCTTACCGGCGTTATCCAGATTCGGATACTTGTAGATCACAACGGGCGTGGGTTTCAGTACGTACACAAAGAACATACCGAAAAAGAGACCCAATAAGAACGGCATGAATTGAATGTGATTAAAGAATTTCATGGTGTCTTTCCTCTAATCTATAGGAAGAATCTTGATATACGAACACATATAAATTTAAAATCGTACAGGTATGTGAAAACAGACCTACCGAAGTAGAGGAATGTCAGTCTGGGAGATGATGGAACAACCCCTGTTTGCCGCCATCGTATCGTTTTTGATCGGATTCGGAATTGCCGCGATGTTCCGTCCGGTCTGTCACGGATCCGAATGTATTGTCCTGCACGGTCCGCCGGTCAAGGAAGTGGTTAATAAGGTATTCCAGATGGGAGAGAAGAAATGCGTGGAGTTCACAACCGAAATCACGGAATGCCCGAAGGACGGATCCGACGTGGTAAAGACGGTACAGTTTGTGGCGAATTAGTTAGAAGTGGAAAAGAATAATCCCTCCGCGGAATAAATATGTCACAGAGCACACCGTTGGATCAACTGGCCGGAATGGAGGCTCCTGCAAACGCATCCGCTTCCGTCCCTCCCGCTGATGAAGAACGGGTCCGTCGTATCCTGGCCGAAATGAACGCCGAAAGTACGGTGCAGGCCTCTCCCGGATTTACGGAACTCCCACGGGTCATTTCGGAACCACCGGTTTCCACGAGTACGGGGGAAATACGCATGGATTCCACGGTGGCCCGTGCCAACATTATCGGGAATAGTGCCCCCTCTATGGCCGATTTCCACGCCATGTTTCAGCAAGGGGCCCCGGGAATGGCGCCGATTCATGGCCCGGCGGTGATCCCCGCATCTCCGAATGCCAACCAGCCCGTCGCAAAATCCAAGCGCGACACGATTGCCCAGCAGCTCCGTGCCCCGTTGGCGGTTGCCGTCATTGTATTCTTCCTGAACATGCCGATCATCACGACGATCCTCTCCCGCTATGCATCCTGGATGTATCTGAGCAGCGGCGAAATCAGTGTGGGGGGTCTCATTGTCAAGGCTCTCTTAGCGGGAATTCTGTTCGCGACCTATCAGGGTGTTACGGCATTCTTTGGATAAAAATACACACTCCCAGTAGAGTACGAAATGGAGGTTCTGCGTGAATTAACAAAGAAGCCCAAGCCGATGGACAGTATGGCGATCGGATTCTTCGTGGTTGCGACTCTGTATGCGTTCTTACAGCAGAATACGCTTCCAGTTCTGGCGGCCGTCGGTGTCTTTCTGATCATTGTTGGGCTCTACCCGAAACATTCCATGGTAGCGTTCTTGGTGAGCGCCAGCGTGATTCTGTTACTCCAGCGATCCACGGCCGAGGGCTTTGCGAATCCCGAAAAGAAGCCGGCGACTTCCGGTGCGGTCCCCGATCATGATGCTACGGATGCGCAGGATGAACCCGATGTGGAAGAGAAGGGAGAACCCGTGGGACCCTCTGATGAAGAGAAGGAGGAGGAACAGAAACATGCGGAAGCCTTTGCCCCATCAGCCTCTAAGAAGGCTATGCTCCCTGACAATGCCGACCGACGTGAGCCCCTGATCCTCGGAAAGAAGTATACGCTTCCCTCCGAAAAGGACGATGATGGATATCATCTGGATGCCGGTACGACCTTCCTGAATGCGTACAAGGCTCTCAAGCCCGATCAGATTGCGGCGATGACCCGTGATACCCAGGAACTCCTGGCCACGCAGAAATCGCTGGTGGGAATGTTGGATTCCTTTGCACCTCTGCTCAAGGATATGAACAAGATCACCGGATTCTTCGGCGGTGGTAACCAGTAAACGACACATTTGTGTAACCGAACATATATTGTTACGTCCCATATTATGTGATGTAAGAATAGAGTACCAATGATGAAAGAGACGCAGATCATCCGGATCCTGGCAATGCTCTTGTTGGTCGGTGTAGGTCTATTGATCTTCCGAAAACACGTTCAGACGGAAGCCTTTGCCGACATGCAGGGCAAGAAGCCGGTCGCAGCAGCGAATCCGCAGGAAATGGTGGATGCAGCACGAAATCTGTTGGAGAAGATTGATAACCCGGAACTCCTTCATTCTATGATGCAAACGGCCATGGGGGGAGGACTGATTGACCCTTCCAAGATTGCCGGATTCTTGGGTTCACAACGGGGTGGAAATCAAGAGGAAACGGTGGGAGAAGACGAAGAAGGAGAAGAAGGGCAGCAGTAGAGAGAAATTATGCGCAGAAGCATAGAGAGAATGCCCCGTCGTTGCCCCCGCGGTGTAATTTGCACGGACCGAAATACGGTCTGGATTTTTCTAATTCTGGGTGCCATCGCCATCGCGGCCATGTGGTATCACAAGACTCCAAATGCACAGCAAACGCTGCGAGATATGGTTCCTCAGGTGTTCGTCGTTCAGAGTCCGCCTTCTATTGTCGGTGGCAGAGGTGGTGATCTCTATGGTCAACAGATTCGTCCCGACCTCTATCCGGAACCCGTTCGTCGGGCCGGGTTTGGACTTCCTGCGATTGCTTCCCGTGGCCCCGTAGGACGGTATGAACAGGTCGGAATTCTTGCCGTAGAAGGCGGTTCTTCCACCTCGGCGGCCCCCGATCGTACGATTCTTCCCCTCTACGGTCGTGAAATGGATCCACGCCGCGGTAAGTGGAATTACTATACCCGCACGGATGGCACCAACCCCGTCCAGGTTCCGGTTCGGTATCGGAATCGACTCTGTGATGATGATACGAACGGGTGTGACGAAATCTCTAACGATGACAGTATTCACGTCCCGGCGCTAGGACGTTCTTTCAAGGCGTCTGTATATCGGAAGAGTATGTTCAATTAGAAGAGATGCTATATAAAGACAACAAAAATTTATTTAATAAAATGAGCCTTGAAGCATACAGTTCCGGTACGAATTTTGCTACAATTGATAATGGGGGCGGTGCGATTCAAGATGAAAATGGGCGGTGGATCAGTTTACGTACATATCGCGAAGAACTCAAGGCCAAGTATGAACGAGAATGGGCAGCAATGTCACGGGGGGAACGTCTTGTTTGGTGGATGAAGCGTCCCTTTGCGTATGTGTATGATACAGATTCTGCAGCACGAAATATGGGGTATGCGGGAACGATTCCAGGCACACGAGTCTGGATTGACGGTACCTATTACGGATTTGACGGAAAGAAGCGTGAATAAAATAGATAAAGAAGCGTACAGTGAGAATCATAAAATCCACTACGCACGTTAGAGGATGTCAGCCATCGCACTCACGTGTGGAGAAACCCCTATGGCCTGGCCAAAGAATGTGGAAACTGGTGTTCTGACCGTATGTACTACATGCGGTATCAAGGTGCACGCCCCCAATCCCGGTTCTCTCCAGATCCTGAGTCGTCGTCAGGAGGGAGGTGTCGGTGACGGTGTGAACTTGGAAGAGAGTATGAGCGTGGGGGCGGATTATCGTGGACAGCGGTACACCTACGAAGAAGCGATCTTTCATGTTCCAGGCCTCCATGTGTTTCCGGGCCAGGACAAACCCTATCCTGCGGAATACCATGTTCATATGAAAACCGTCTCCAAACCGGAACGATCCCTTACACTTGTGCTCCCCGTCAGTCATCTTGTCAAACAGGGTCCCGGATCCGATTATTTTGCCACAGCGGCGGCAAAGCCCGACCCAACGATTGCGGCTCCTACACTGGAATCCATTCTCCTGCCCGGCGCCCTGATGTATCAGTACCAGGGACCCGACATTCGTGGACGTACCCGGGATACACCGACACCGGATTCCAACTGTAGTTCCGAAGAAGAACGACAGTTTCTCCTGGTGGGAACACCGGTCTCTGTCCGTGCGGCGGACCTGGAACGGATTCCGCGTGAAGGGTCCATTTCTACGGATCCGCGGGATCTGCCAGCGCCCGGTGTCGCCCCAACCCAACAACTCTCCCGCGCCCGTGTGATGGAGTCGGTCTCCTTGGCCATTCCAGGAATTCTGTCCGATGCAACCCCTGCTCATGCAACGCAGGCTCTGATCACCGATAGTGAATCAAAGGAACTGGAATGCAAGCCCCTGAAAGTGGTGGACGGGCGGGATGTCATTGATGTAAACGGACAGGAGGTCGATATCCAGACACTTCTCCAGGGAGGTTCCGCATCGGGATCCACCATGTTGGGAGGAGTGCTTGGGAAGACATCTACCGGAGTTGCACAGACAGCCGCTACTTCTACGGATTGGCTTACGATTCTCGGCGGAACGGTGGGACTCTTTCTGGGTCTTCTGTTGGCAAATTTTCTGTTTGATTTTGTCTGGGGGTGGTTCTTCTATGGCCCGGCGGATCGTCTGGGCGAATGGACCTGGATCAAGAAACTCTATATCTTTGGCGCCCCACTGGCCCTTCTGATCGCCTATTTGGTGAAAGATACAAAGAGTATCGTAAAACAGCAGGAAGAGAAGGAAGAAGAGACAGGTGCATCCACAGAGGCTCCCTCTTCATAAAGAATACAGGATGGAAACGGAAACACCACCACTAATAGGGGATGAAACGCATTCTGTTGATCGCGTTATTTACAGTGAGTATCTTGGTCCTTCTCCGGACGATGATGGGAATCCCGATCATCAAGCGTATCCAGGAATCCTTCCAGAGCGGCGGTTCGCAGGTGCAGTTCTTGAATTCGGCCACGGAATGTCCACCGGGAACCGAAATGTACATGTATGAGGGTGTCGCCTATTGTTGTGGTGGAGGGAAAGTGAACCGGGACGCCGATATGGTAGAGAAGACCTGTCGCCCGATTCCGATGAAACCGGCCCCGACATTCTGTACCCTGGGACCTTCCCAGAACAATGTTAAAAACTGTCTGGAACTGAAGGCCGGTCTGCTGCAGGCCGAAGGAGAGCAGGTCTGTCCACCCTCCAAACCGAATTTCTGTAAGGGACCGGCGGGGTCGGCAACCGCAAATGGACGTTGCTGTTCCGGACCCGTGAACGCAGAGGGTACAGACTGTGCGAATTCCAATGCATTCTTCCAGTGTACGGTGGGAACGGATCCCAACGAACTGAAGGATATGAACGATTGCCGATTCCAGCGTGAAAAGGAGACCCAGGACCCGTGTCCGCCAAAGTATTTCCCCTTCAGTTCGGAGGGACAGGGGCCCCTCAAGGGAGTCAATGTCTACGGCTGTTCGGATCTCGGAAAGAATTGCTATTCCAAGGCAGTGATCGCCAGACTGAAGGAATTGGGGTATGATTCCTCAAGTCTGCCGGCATGTTCTTCTGCATAATTATTTTACGTTTGTATGGGATTATGCATCGCAGCGCACTTTGCTTTTGTGTATACACCATCTGTGGATACAAAAACATCGCATGGGTACTCTATTTAAACATACGCAAATTATGGATATGTATATGAGAACGCTGGTTTTGTATGTTTGTCACGAAATAAATTACCGTGTAGAATACTTTATTAAGAATGCAATCTTTAAGGATGATAATACAGATTTCTTGATAATTTGTAATAACCCGAATATCAAAATAGAATGTCCTGACTACGTAACCGTAATACATCGGGATAATGACGGGTTTGATTTTGGTGCATGGTCTGTTGGTCTCTTTGATAACGATCGGCGTTATAAGTATGATTATTATATTTTTGCAAATTCTACGATCATTGGGCCATTTATTCATCATCATGATAAGCAGAAATGGACGGAAAAGTTTACGGATGGTCTTGTCGGAAATGTAAAGTTATTTGGTTCTTTCATTAATACATGTCGTGCCCCGGAACGATTGAGTCATGTGCAATCCTTTATATTTAGCATGTCACGGGAAACATTGGCATTTTTGATTGATCATAACATTTTTTCTATTACTTCATTTCCTGTACATAAACCAATCTGGGAATTTGAATGGAAAATGTCAAATGTCATAATCCGTAATGGTTGGAATATTGGATGTCTGATGCGTCACTATAAGGATGTTGACTTTACATTCCGCGAAAAACCACCACATGCATATAATATTCGCTGGTTAGACGATGTTGGATACCCAGAATGTGTAGATAAGCTGTATGATAAATATGAAACTGTGTTCATTAAGGCAAACCGATGCAATGGTATCTATAATCCGAATTAAATAATACATATGATAATTATATAGGTGATAGTTGCTTGGTTTATGCATCACAGGATGTCATCATTGCACACTTTGCTTTTGTGTCTGCACCGTCTGTGGATACAAAATCATCGGAGCCCATCTGGCGATCGGGGCGATAGGGCAGGATCCGTTCCTGTCCGGGCCAGTCGGGACGCACCTGATCCAGGGGATATTGACCCGGTGGGACTGCACCGACCATCGTACGACGATACCCGACCCAGAGTGTAATTAGAATAATTCCCAGAATAAGTAGACCACCGACACTGAAGATGTTAGAGAGCATTTTACCTGTAGAATGTGCTGATTTTATTTAAATATATAAACACAAATAAATTTTGTATGATCGTTATATTCGGTTATTATTACATTAAAAACTATAACTGTAGAGTAATGATAAACGTACTGGTATATCCATGTGCATCTGGAATTGGTCAAGAGCTATACAATGCTTTGTATAATATTAAAGATATAAATTTATATGGTGCTAATAGTGATACTATTAATATAGGAGAATATTTATATAGAGATAATTATATACCGTGTTATTATACTATGAATGATGAAGAATTATGTATACAATCACTACATTATATTGTTAATAAATATAAGATTCACTGTATTTTCCCAGCATTTGATGATGCTCAGGTCTGGTTAAAACGTAATGAATCAAAAATTGGAGCAAAAGTTATAACATCATCACTTAAGACGACACAGGTATGTCGTTCCAAGAAAACTACATATGAATTATTACATTCTATAATTAGATGTCCACTAATCTATTCATTAACTGATACATTTGAATATCCCATATTTATTAAACCAGATTGTGGCGAAGGCGCTAAAGGATGCTATAAGATTAATAATAAAGATGAATTAACTAATTATTATACACAAGATCATATTTTATTGGAATACTTACCAGGTGATGAGTATACTGTAGATTGTTTTACTGATTCTGAAGGTATTCTGCAATTTATAGGACCAAGAAAGAGATCGCTAACAAAAGGTGGTATAAGCGTAATAACAAATACTATACATGAGAATAATGAAAAATTTATGGAAATAGCTACAAAGATAAATGATACTATAGAGTTAAGAGGTGCATGGTTTTTCCAAGTTAAACATGCATTAAATGGCGAGTTATGCTTATTAGAGATAGCACCAAGAGTATCTGGTGCGATGTCTCTATATAGAGAACAATGTATAAATTTTCCATTATTATCTATATATCTTCACATGGGTTTACCTACAACCATTTTATATCCTAAAATTAAAAATATTTCATGTTGTAAAATTTATACAAATCATTTTAAAATATTAGATAATAATATAAATAATATTAAAGCATTGTATGTTGATCTAGATGATACCCTGATAGATTATAAAACAAATAGTATCAATACTCATATACTTAATTTAATATATATTGCAAAACAAAAAATGGATATAATACTTATAACAAGGCATAAATCATATATTCCAGAAACTTTCAACAAATTTTGTATCCACCCCGGTCTATTCTCAGATATTATACATATCAAGGATAATACACCAAAAAGTAAATTTATAATAAAGAGACCATCTATTTTTATTGATGATAGTTTTCGTGAAAGATTATCATGTAAAGATATGGAGGATGTGTATACATTTGATATAGACTCAATTAATTTGATACGTGATATTATTCTTTCTTTCTAAATACACATGTGTAATCAAGTGGGAATAAAGGTCGCGGGACATAATCAAGTGCATGACACTCAATCATATCCCACAAGTTTGAAGGGAATAGCGTTTTTAATCCAAAATAGGTTATTCTCCAATTATCTGGGAAGGGGCCGTGGATCCGAAAGTTACATGGCATTGAGAAAAAAAGAATACCCCCTGGCTTTAACATTCTATATAATTCTTCTACTGCATGAAACGGCTGTAATGTATGTTCAAGAACTTCTGTACATACAATATAGTCATATGAAGAAGATGGTATAATATCAGAATTATTATTAGTAATATCTAAAATAAAAGTAGAATTGCTTAGAGGATCAATATCAAGTGTATCAACAGTTATTAAATTATTGCTATATAACTTAAATTGATTTGCACCAGGGTGCACTTGTGGGGCTATATCTAGTAACTTTGCAGTTGATTCACAATCTTTATGCATAGTTCCATATTTACTAGCATTATCCGTAATAAATTTTTTTAAAAATAATCGTAACATTACATAATGCTGTTTATCTTCTTCAGATACACTAATACCCGACAATTGAGTTTCCTTTAGTACATCCCTAACATTGTAATTGTTACTCATTCTATAGTATATGTCTACTATAATGTCTTTATATTGCCTACGATCTAAGCATATAACCCTCTATATCATGATCGCATAATACAAATGGGATAAATAAGAACGTGCATAATTCTATTGAATTTAAATATGTAATGAGTGATATGTCACCAGCAATATAATCTTGTTTACCTTCTACATATCCTTCATATTTAAAACCTTTAATAATATCTTTATGTATACAAAAAGAACTGTGAATCACATTACACGGAGATGGTTTATAATTATTTAATTGAATACTAATTAGATTTTTTGGTATATTTGGTAATATTTGTCTATTTATATGTGATGAATAATGAAATAGTACAGATGGTGCATTTAAATTATCAGCTATGACATTAAGTATCTGTATTTTTTTAATATGAAATATATCATCATCATCATGATGAAGAATATAATCACACCCATCATCTAGTGCCATCTTATGAGCAGTATTAAATGCATTTGACCCCCCCACACACCATAAATGTTGTTTATTTGTAATATTATCACGTTCCATCGCAATCGGTAAATTTTTATATGTTATCTTTTCTTTCGGAAAATTTACAAATAAAGATTCAAATTCATCATTATCCTCATATTTATCACCGACTATATACAAATGCCAATTGTTAGCAGTTTGATTAATTATATTATTAAGACTTCTTTCAATATATTGTTTTGTTAAATTATTTTTACGCTGATATGTTGCCATACAAATACCAAATTTATATTTACCATTACAATAGTCTTTACTATCATTATTGTATATTAAATTAATGGTATCATATACTGTTTGAGAATCATTCACTATACTATTTTTAGTTTTACGGATGATAAATTCATTTGAATATTTTAGTGTATGAGGTTTTGAGCCTGCAAAATTTTGTACAGAACCAATAATTTCATACGGTAAATTATGTATCTTGATATATGATACAATATAATCCACCGCTGGTCTCACCTCTGGTGAATGTTCATGGTCAAGATAATCATCAAATACTATAAATCCTCCATCGTTAACAAAACCACTATACTTCATAAAATCATGTACAACCGCATTAAATGAATGATCCCCATCTATAAATAGTATATCTGTTGTAAAATTATTGTGGTTTAATTCTTTTATAAATGTAGTATCGGTAGAAAATTTTTTTGTTAGAGTTACATTATAATTATATTTATTAAATTTTTTTATATTAGCATTCACAATTTCTATATTTGTTTGTTCAAGATGAAATGGGTCTATAGAGACAATATTAACTGATTTCGGATGTTGAAGCATTAAACAGAGAGACCCGCCATTAAATGTACCAATTTCAGTATACGTAGCGATATCTTTATTAATCAAATCACGTAAAGAATACAGTAAATGATAATGATGATGAAATGTATTTCCATGCATATTCGCTGCAATATGTTCAACTAGCTTATTAGAATATTCAGATGTTTCCTGAAGATGAGACAAAATATGATTCATAATATACTTTATATAAGATATAATCTTTAAATAGTGGAAATAAGGTCAATGATTAGATCGATGTCAGAAGTGGTCATATCTTTATGAAAAGAGATACATGTAATATCATTAAAAAACTTAACAGCCATATCAGTATTAGATAATGGTGTATAATATTTTCTAGAATAAATACCATTCTCTTTCAAGAGCAAAATAATGTCATTACTCTTAGAAGATAATAGAGGTAAACATGATACAAATGGGGTTGACGAAGAAAAATTTGGAAACAGCTTTACTATATGATCACATTTACCAACATATTTTTTTTTGAAATATGTGTATAAATCACAGCTATAATTTACTATAGTTTGAAAATTATCTAAATACTGATTAATATACACTGCCTGAATATCTGACATCTTATAATTCCCCCCTTTTGTATTCCAAATACCATTTGGAATAGTATTATCTATGCCAAAATTTATTACATTACGAAGAATTCTTTCATACTTCTTATCAAGGATAATACAACCACCTTCTCCAAATCCTATCGGTTTTGTATGATGAAAACTAACCGTAGAAATATCACCATAATTACATGAATTTATCCCATTATAAAATGTATAAGAAGTAGCAGCATTGTCAAAAATTAGGAATTTATTATATTTTTTAGACCATTCTGTATATTTATCTATATTAACAATATTACCAAATACATTTGTAACAATAATACCATCACAAGTGTCCTTATCTATTAGACCTATATCTAACCCACCTTCTTCATCTATATCAATAATTTTAACATTCTGTAAATATCCTTGAGCGGATGCAGGAAATGTAAATGATTGTGTACAAAATTGCAGATTCTTATTATGATATATTTCCAATGCTGCAACCGCAGCCCATAATGCAACCGTACCATTTGCCACACAAATAACGGACTTTTCAGGAGAAATTTTTAGAAGTGAATGGATTGTATCTTCTAAAATTTTAACATTTGGTCCATTATTAGTATACTGATTGCTATCTATAGAAGACTGAAGAAGAGATTGTATACGATCTACATTTATAGTTTTCTTAGGGACCCAGGTTATCATTGTTTAGTTATACAAACTATTATAGTATAGCATTTTTAAACGTACATTAACAATACATAAATTTGACAGGATAAACACAACGATACCCGGGGTGTACGATGTTTACCTCTAACACATGGTCTACTCCCAACAATGATGCCCGTATCATTAGTCACCGCGGATACGCCATCCGCAAGGATCAACTGACACCGGAACAGACCCGCAAACTCCGTACCGCACTTACCGTAAAACCCCAGGTCGCGGCAGCCTATGCCGCAGGGATTGAACCCTTTCCGGTTTACTACGAGAGCCCCTCCCGTTGGTATGTCCCCCGTTTCTGGGGATACGAACACTGTGGCCAGCCCGATGGCGATGCGCGTCAGGCGGGTCTACCTCTGCGCGACGAACTCCAATTCAATAAAACTCTTCGCCCCGAACAACTGCCCATCGTAAATGCCTTTAAGGAAGGTGATTACAATGGACTCATATGTGTTCCCTGTGGATACGGCAAGACGTTCATGGCCATCTGGCTGGCATGTCAACTCCGTAAACGTTTCCTGATCGTGGTCCACCAGGAATTTCTGATGGAACAGTGGCGCAAGGAACTGGAGGGATCCATTCCTGGCATTCGCGTCGGAAAACTCCAGGGCCCGAAAGCTCAACTCTCTGCGGAATACGATTGCTGTATCTGTATGCTGCAGACGGTCGCCAGTCGGGATTGGCCGACGGATGCCTTCAGTGGATTCGGCTTTGCGATCTTTGACGAATGTCACCATCTGGGGGCGGAATACTTCAGTCGCGCCCTCATGTCCATTCAAACGAAACATATGTTGGGTCTCTCTGCAACCCCGGATCGTATGGATGGTCTGGATAACGTATTCCTCTGGTATCTGGGACCTGTGCGCTACCAGATCAAAGTTCGTGAAGCCGATGATTCCGTAGAAGTAAAAGTCCTGCGGTTCACATCAGAGGATCCTGCCTATGCTGACATCCCGATGGATGTACGTGGAGAAGTCAGCCGACCCCGTCTCTGTAATCAGCTGGCGGAATACACTCCGCGCACCAAGGCGATCTGCGATGAGTTGGAGCCTCTCCTGCGGGAAGGACGGAAACTTCTGATTCTGAGTGACCGAATCCGTCATTTGGAAGAATTTGAAAGAGAATTTCAAGAACGACACATCCCAAATTTATCATGGGGTATGTACATAGGCGGCCAAACAACTGCACAACGAGAAGATTCTGCATCAAAACAGGTAATCTTAAGTACCTTTACAATGAGTGCAGAAGGAATGAATATTCCCGCATTAAATACAGTTCTATTAGCAACACCTAAATCACGTATTGAACAAGCAGTCGGTAGAATATTTCGTCAAAAGAAGCACGAACGGACATTTCATCCTATTATCATGGATGTCTTGGATAGTCACGATATCTATTATCCACAGTTCAAGAAGCGTGTACAATTCTATGAACAGTGTGGATATAAACTGATGATTAAAAATTCGGATTCATCTTCATATGTTACTTATGGAAAGAATAAGAAGGCAGGACACAAAGATACAGAAGAAGAACATCCCCAGGTTCCTCTATTTCGGAAAAAGTGACATGCCTATTAGGATACTCACTTATATGTATAAAAAATGAGCACAGTTAAATCTAATAAAGTAAAGATTTGTGCTAACCCAGGTTGTACTATACAACCATCATATAATTTTAAAGGGAAACCAACACTATACTGTTCTAAGCATAAATTGGATGGTATGGTTGATCTTGTGAGTAAGAAATGTATAGAACCAGGTTGTGATAAATGTGCATCATTCAATACATATAAAGAAGGTGAGAAGAAACCTGAATATTGTGGTATTCATAAGAAAGAAGGTATGATAAATATTAAATCACTTAGATATATTTGTAAACATGATGGATGTACATCAGTCGCAAATTTCAATTATGAAAATGAAACTACCAGAATATATTGTTCAAAGCATAAGGTTGTTGGGATGATTGATATAGTTAATCCATATTGCATTCATCCTAATTGTAAGACACATCCATCATATAATAAAGAAGGTGAGAAAAGAGCATTATATTGTATTAAACATAAAACTGAAGATATGGTAGATCTTGTTTCTATACAATGTTACAATGAATCTTGTACTACTCAAGCTAGATTCAATTATAAAGGCGAAACATCTGGAAAATATTGTAGCAAACATAAACTTGATGATATGGTCAATATCCTTGATCATACTTGTCAAGATACTACATGTAGAAAATTAGCATCATTTAACTATATTAATACTAGAAAACCATTATATTGTGCATTACACAAGAAGATTGACATGGTAAATGTTATTGAACCTGTTTGTAAAACTCCATATTGTACAACTCAAGTTAAATATAATAAATATGAAGGATATTGTATTCGCTGTTTTATGTATATGTTCCCTGACCGTCCTGTATCAAAGAGATACAAGACAAAAGAGAGAAGTATTGTAGAATATATAAAACAGGAATTTCAAAATTATTCCTGGATATTTGATAAACCTACTGATATAGGATGTTCAAAGAAACGACCTGATATATTCTTAGATATGGGTACACATATCATTATTATTGAAGTGGATGAAGGCCAACATAAACGTTATGATACCATGTGTGAAAATAAGAGAATGATGGAAATATCTACAGATTATAATCATCGTCCTATTACATTTATTCGTTTTAATCCTGATTGTTATACTGATTCTTGTGGTAAACAAATTCCATCTTGCTGGGGAATTAATGGTGAAGGGCATTGTACAATTAAAGATACTAAGAAGAAAGATTGGGATAACAGACTTCTAATATTAAAATATACTATACAAACGTGTATAGACACACCAACAACAAAAACTATAGATATTATACATCTATTTTATGATAATTACTCCGAAATCTCGTATTGAACAGGCCGTGGGTCGTATTTTCCGACAGAAGAAAGAGGACAGAACATTTCACCCTGTGATCATGGATGTCTTGGACAGTCACGATATCTATTATCCGCAGTTCAAGAAACGTGTCCAATTCTACGAACAGTGCGGATACCAGATCAAGATCAAAAATCCCGGATCTGCGAACTATGTCCCCTACGGAAAGAAGGGAGGAAAGGGCAAGAAGAGCGGTTCCGAAGGAGATGGGGGAGACGAACAAGTGTTGGCGACTCCGATGTTCCGCAAGAAATAGGCACGACTACCAAATCACCTATACACCGTAACGCCCGATATTGTAGTCACTCCACTTCTTGAGTTTGAGCTGAAATCCGGGGTCCAGTTGTTTGAGAGTATTGAGGACAAGTGTTCCAAGGGCATTCGCTTCCGACGTATGCGAGATAAGCACGGGTTCAATCGTTTTATCAGGAAACGCCTGCTTCATGGACACATAATTCGTCCAGATCTGTGTGATATATTCCGCATTGATGGTGTCATCCTTTTTGAACTCGTAGATGGTAATCTTATTCGCAAAGAATTCCACGAAATCAATGGGGTTTGTACGCATCCCATCGCCCATCGGATACGCCTTGTTTTCCTGATTACTGTAGCCATCCCCCAGGGCATCACGAAGAGCATCCCGCTGCTGCTTGAACGCGTTACTTAGGACGGCCTCCGCATTATCACCTACCTGTGGGGTAGGATCCTTGGCATCTGCCATCGGAATTTTACTGAGAATATAGCCAAGAAGTGCCTGCGTCCGCGGGTCGGATTCAATAAACCCATTCTTGGTGGTCATCGTTGGAGGGATCCCGTCCAATTCATCCGCGCTCTTCTTTGTGTAGGGGAGCCAGAGTTCCACATCACACAGAAACGGATTGAAACTGTTGTGATTATTCCCGTAGAGTTTTGATGGAGACCAGCGTTCAATCAGACGACCGTAGGGGCGCATCATGACCCCACTGGTTTCCATATTGCGTTTGTAGTAATCGGTGGCCCCTTCGTTGGCCTTTCGGAGACACATATGGGTAAGCTTTACCCGAACCGGTGGAGTATTCTCCATCAGAACCACATCTTCCAGCCATTCCCGACGTACCACTGCATCCGCCGGATGTTCAGGGGTAATCAGAACACCGTTGATCTTGAAAGTAAGGGCCCGCGTGGGATGATTCATGAGAGGATGTTTGGCATAGGTGACGCCCAGAATATGTTTCAGACGTTCCGTGATCGTGTCCACCTTCGGGCGGCCCTTCGTCGTTCCCCCATAGAACCGTGCGATCGTGTCCGACATATTATCCACACATACGGAAACCCCCGATGGAAACGGGTGTCCCGATTCTGCCTTGGGAACCTCTACACAGCGAATCGGCGAATCCCAGGGGGCAGAGATAATATAGGCGACTTCGGATCCCACCGGTACAACGATAACACGCCATGACGTATTTGTGGGGTCCAGGAATGCCAACACATTATTGAGTCCCATTCCGTGTTCATTGAGACCACTCCGTTTGGCTTTTCCGACGCTGAAGTTGTTCGCAATCTCTTGGAATGGAAACCCGGGTCCGGAATCCGACGCCTTGAAACCGAACCCGACTGGCTGTTCGGTGATGGAAATATGCAATTGCATATCGCCCGCAATTTGAAGAAATGCCATCAACGCATTGTCTACCAATTCGTTGATCGCATGGGGAAGTTTATTGGTGTATCCTTTCGTGAGCATCTTCCATTGTTCGGAAGGCGTCGTCGTAAGTACAAGGGAATGTTCGGTCATCGTAGTCTGATTCAATGTGCGACAGCAGCATACATGTTTATGTGTCAACTTTAGTGTTTGTGACCAGCCTTATGGCTCTTGCGAACCTTGCGACTCTTCCGAGACGCCTTACGACTCTTGTGTGTCTTACGACGAGCGCCGCCGCCCATACATGACTTGCCGTAGGGTACCGGGTCCATGTAACTGACACCGTTGACCTGCATGGGGTTGGTGTATCCGTAACCGGCGGAATAACTGACCTGTCCGTAGAGTTCGGCATCACTGGCCCCGCCCTTCATGAGAGGAGACGCCGTAGCCGGGGGAGGACAGGATCCCGTGGTAAGAGAGGAATACACCTTTCCAAGATCGTTATGGGCGATATCAAATCCGTATCCTCCTGTTCCGGAACCGCCACCAGACTGCTTCCCATAGATCGTAGAAGACCCCATACAACCGCAGGCACCTCCTGCCTGGATTGGCATCGGACGAGCGGTCACGGCGCAATCATCCGTCCAGGTACGCGTATCCACCGGAACTCCGGCGGACGACGTGAACGCTGGCCCCGTGTAGGCCCAACCCGCCCCACGCTGTTTCTGGGAACGACGACGGTGTCTGCGACTTGCGCGACGACTATACTTCATTTCTGTTGATCGCATCGTTTTTATTTTGTCGTGAATCGGCTACTGTGCGATGCCGTACCGCCCGACGCAATCTTCTGGACTTCCCATTTTCCGAAATCCGCGTTCCACTCCACTTCCAGACGGAGAACCGTCGTTGTCGCTTCACGAAGAGCCGCCGAGACCTGCATCTTTCGGATCAAGGCCGGGCCCAACGCGACACCGTCCGCCGATGCAAGATTCCACTGATCCGGACCGCCAAGACCCTTTGTCCCCACCGCAATCCGAGTGCCCGACCCCGTCTCTTCCGGAATTGCTTGAAGTGTAAAGGAGGAGGGGGCAGCAGGCGATGAGTCGGATGCATCTACGACCGACGCACTTCCGGGTTTCGGCGTGATGACCATTTCGCGACGCGTTGCAACCCACAGCAGACGTCGCCACCCCGCACTGTCACACTGGAAATCCCAGACACCGCGCGGTTCCACGGTTTCCAGCGCCTGCCATTTCGCCAGTTCCATCTGAACCCCATTCATAAGGCGCTCCTCCGCGATACAGTAGTGTTCCGCCCACTGAACGACCTTTCCCCAGCGTTCCGTGAAGGGTTCCTCTTCCAGGAGATTCCGCCCCTTCCAGACCCAGGCATCTTCCAGTAGGAGTGTACGGGTACGAGGAGAAAGAGAGGCCGAAAATACCGTCATCCCCGTGCCGGGAGCCATAAACTGAGTATCTACACGAAGACGCAGGAGAAATACCCGGGTATGATGCTGTCCGCCCGTGATATAGACACAACACTGCTGTTGCGGCCACACACAGAGAAGACCGGCACGCGTCTTGTCTTCCGGGCGTTTACATACATACCAAGTACTACGCTTCAGAGCAGGTAAATGCTTACTCTGAAACGTCGTGACAGATCTACGAAGAGAATCCAGGGTTTGGAGAAGTTCGGTCGTATCGTTCGGATTTACAAAACACGGAAGACGAAGATCATCCCCGACGGCCTGGAGTTTGATGGTGAGTGTTGCTGTTGCCATTATGAAGGTAACACCATGATGGGTTTAGCCCGCACCGTCTCATCCCGGACTTAGAAATCGGCGAAGCCGGTCGGTTCCATGCCGTCATATGCAAAAACTCCGCCAACCAGTGCACCTCCGTTCTGCGCCATTTCGGGACTAAAGCCCTGCACATTTCCGGCCCCGGGACTGGCAACAACACCGGCACGTCCGGAGGGAACATCCGACGTGTACATGGAAGGCGGGGCCTGTTGGGGCTGATGGAAGGACTGTTCCGGGCGACGGAGCGTATCCTGGAAATCTGCCGGAGCATGACCTTCAGCGGTCACCGGTTCCTGTACGGTGACGGGCACACGACGCTGCACCGGTTCCTTTTCACGGAGTTCCGCTTCCGTCTGACCAGCTACTTCGGGCATCTTCTCTTCCTGCGGAGGAGAGGGGACGGCTTCACCTAAGAGGGCTTCACTGTCTTTCGCCACGACGGGGACCGGGACCTTTTTCTGGGCAGCCGCAATCGCCGCCTTACGAGACGACGACGAGACCCACTGGAATGCGAAGAAGCCAACCAGGAGGATAACAATGAGACCAATCACCAGAGGAAGTTCCATAGTTCTACAGTAGCGGGAGTTTCCCTTTGTGTGTGTAACGCATTCCAGCCCCCTCTCTTACAAAAACATCCCTCCAGAATAGAAGACCCACGATGCCCATAACTGCCGAAGACTTACTCCAACAGGTGATCCAGCGTTTCCAGCTTACGGGCGTCAATACCCAGACACTTCTGCGTTCGGCCACGGATCTGGCCCAACAGGTGAATCAGTTCCGCGATCTCAAGGGGCGGGAGAAGATGGAGATCGTACAGCGAACACTCCGGGATGCTCTCCAACATCCCACGATTCGTCAGGCCGTCACCCCCGAACTCTACGTGATTCTGATGAACACGATCAAGCACGTCATTCCGGAGGCGATCACCCTCATTATCAATGCGGGCCGGGGAGAATTCAACTTCAAGAAACCGTCGGTGGGCTGCATTTTTTCGCTGCTTTCTTGCTTCGGCACAGCTGCAGCAGCGATGGGGGCGCCGCAACTCCAGCAGATGGTTTCGCAGCTCCCGATTGCACCTCCGCCACCATCACCGGTATCGGAGAAGGAACCTTCGGCGGAAGAGCTGAAGAGTCGCGCGGAGTCATCGTCCTCCATACAGATTGAGACGGCCAATAGTAGTGAAGCGATCGCGTCGTCGGATGTTTCCAAACCTGAACCGGTTGCGCAGTAGATTCCACCGCAATACAGTTCGCCGGCGGAACATGAATATCCGGGCGGGCGACCATCGTGTTTGTCCCACGGAGTTCCCACACACGAAGGGATCCGTCCACAGAGGAAAACTCACCCAGAAATCCTGGCCAAAAATACGTCGTGATTTCTGTGTGTATTGTTCGGTCCGGAATAGCCGGCATGTGACACCCGTATGTAACTGTATATTCCATTAGTGATGTTTCAATACGGCGTATTTAGATAGAAGAGAAAGGAGAGAAAGAAGAGGTGTGTATTTGGGCGCAAATTTGACATGGGGGTCATCCTCCCCCTGTGATCCGCACGATGGTTCAAGTAGTATTATTGTCTGCAAACGGAGAATCGCGCACCCTGAAGACAGGGGCGATCACGGGAATTCCGACGGGGGCGGGTGTGGCCAAGGCGGTACGGAAAACCCGACCGGCGGAAGTCGTGGGGTCCTATACCTGGAAGGGGGCGACCTTGCAACTGTGGGGATGGAAAGACGGAAAAGCGGGAACGGAAAATAAGCATGAACTTCCGCCGCCGCATGATGAGGGACTCTTCTTCAGTGATATCATTGTGGCGGAATCTACGGGAAAGGATTTTACGGTGGAAGAATGGAAACTCTTTTACAATGAAGCCTTCAAGGGGTTTGAAGATTTGGACGAAAAGGATGGAGATGAAGACAGCGAAAGTGAAGCCGATGTGAACGGGGACAATGATGAAGGAGAGGACATAGAAGAGGAAGAGGATGAGGATGATGCAGAGGAGGACGATGAGGATGAAACCGCAAGCGAAGGAGAAGGGGAAGAGGATGATGTAGAGGAAGAGGAAGAAGATGGGGATGAGGAGGAAGAAGAGGAGGAAGAGGACGAAGACTGTTATGAAGACGGGGATGAAGCAGGCGGAGGCAAACGTCGCACCGCACGTCGTCGTACGGGACCCGCTGCCGATTACCGCCGTATGGAAATGGGGTTCCGTACCCGTCTGAAGCTTCCAACCCCAGTGGGAAAGCGTGCCCCCCGTTGGCAAACCGCCCCAGAACTGACGGCAGAAGCCTATTAGATACACATGCGGGGTAGCGCCCCCCCGAAAAGTTGACACAAGTGTTTTTGGGTGGGGGCGGGGAAGTAAAAGAATACGATGTCTACGATGATTCCGATGTATAACTATCCTACGAACTCCGACGTGTTCCGTTTCCCGGTTTGCTTCAAGCCCGGCAACGTCTATGGAAAGACGGCCACCCTCACGGCCGAACAGGCGGTGACCTTTACGCAGAAGAATGCCGCGTTTCAGCGCTGGCTCCATCGGATTGACTTTGAATTTACGAACACCACGGACTCGGTTCATTCCGTGGAAGTCCTGGAGATTTATCCGTTCGGCCCGGTGGAGAACGGCAAGGGATTCGTGATGGCCAACGCGAAGGTGACCCGCCAGCTCAAGGACGGCAAGACGATTGAACTTCCGGGCGCGGCCTTCCTTCGCGGCGATGCTGTGGCGATCCTGCCGATCCTCATTGATGAGGCGGACTCTACGAAGCGGTATGTGCTGACCACCGTTCAGCCCCGTGTGCCGACGGGAGAGGTCGCCTGCGAAGAGATCCCGGCGGGAATGATGGACAATTCGCACTCCTTCGTGGGAACCGCGGCGAAGGAACTCAAGGAAGAGACGGGCATTGAAATCAAGGAGTCCGAACTCCAGGAGTTGGGTTCCGTTTCGCTGTCGCCCGGTGGATGTGACGAAGTGATTGAGCTCTTCTACGTGGAAAAGCGGATGAGTGCCGACGCCATCGCGGCGCTCCAGGGGAAGTGTACCGGGATGATCCAGGAGGGCGAAAGCATCAAACTTCGCATTCGTACGCAGAAGGAATTTGCAAAGGCAATCTACTTGGGAGAGGAAATCAGCGATGCCAAGGCACTTGCGGCCTATTTCCGATACACTGGTGGAGGCATTGATTTCGCAGCGTAAACGAATTGGATAGAGACATAGAAATTTGAAGAAGGAGAATGAGAATAAGAAGGGGGGTGCCCCCTATTTTTGCATAAAGGTGACACTATCATGCACCCAACGGCGTGATGTACGATGACTTCCAAACTCCGTGAACACATTCTGCAGCTCTATGATACGCGCCTGGGCCAGCTGTTGGACCCCGAAAAGCGCCAGGATCTGGAACGCGGTGTCTTCAATGCATCGCTCCAGGAGGCAAAGCGACGCGGGGTGCGCTGTCACTGGGAGAATCCGGAATTTCAGTCGGTCTACAAGGTGATTGCCCGGCGTACACTGGCGAATGTGGACCCCGATGCCTACATCCGGAACGAGCGCCTGATTGTTCGTCTCCAGGAAGGGGAATTTCCGCCCCACGAAGTGCCATTTATGACGGCCCGCGAACTCTATCCGGAGAACTGGCAAGAGTTGGCGGATGAACAGATGAAGCGGGAAAATACGATGCTGGAAGGCGATCAGTCGGAAGGTACGGACATGTTCAAGTGTAAGCGCTGTGGGAAGTCCAAGACCCGCTATTGGGAAATGCAGACCCGGTCGGCGGATGAACCGATGACCATCTTCATTCGGTGTCTCAATTGCGGCAAGGAATGGCGCCAGTAATTTCATAGATAGGAAGTAGGGGAATACAATGAGTGCTGCAACAACCGGTGGTCAAGGGGGACCTGTGGGTACTGGTGTTGTCGCTGGTGCATCTATACCTTTTTTTGTGAAATATGGCAACCATGATGACACAAATATTAGAAGAGCGTTTCAATTACTGCGCTGTAAACATACATTGGCCGATCTGGTTCATGACTATGGAAAACCCTTTCTAGATGCATACTTTGCACCTAATGCCATCATAGAACGTATATGTAACAGTTATGGTATCGGTTGTAATGCTGATGAAGTACGAGATTTAATAGCATTTTTTGGTCAATGTACAACGGATGCAGCGGCTAAGAATGCATTCTACAGGGTTTTAGATTCATTCTTATTTAATCATAATGAAGTACCCTTAGAGAATTATAAAACAGAGGAGTATACACATGCAGAATTAAATACATTATTTGACACTATCCTACGTGATATGAATGGTACAGGACAACTCTATTGGTATCTTGATTCACAATCTGGGAATATTATAAAAAAATATGAAGATTACAGGAAAAGACGATCACCAGGTGCTATACCGAATATTTTTTGTATGGATGCAGCAACAGTCGCAGATCCAGGTTCTGGAGTAGACCCCAGAAAAATACCTTTAACAGAAACAGAACCTATCAGTACTGTCGCACTTCCAAAAGGAAATTCGTCATTGGGTAAAGATCTCCGGTTAGAGTATGTTGCACCGAATACTGTTCAAGCTACATGGAATCCTACTATTGCAACCTCTACACAAATTCTAATTCGTAGTAATGAGAAAACCTCATCTATAGAAAATGTATGTAGATTTATAGCAAGTATACCAGCAGCTGATACTCAGAAGCGTTTAGATTGGTTATTCCTGAAAACATCTGGGGACCGTGCACAAGCATTTTCGTGTAATAATAATTATGCTCATATTCGTCCCATATTTAAAACACTGGATATCCTTGCATCCATGGATGCAATGATGTATATGAAGTGTCCTATTTTACTCTCTGGGCCAAATAGTGTAAAACTCTATCAGTTTGGAAACCAACCAGAACAAATATTAACGGGTACAGATTATGATACATTAAAGACATTGATTGATGAGGATGGTAGTTTGAAAGATAGAGCTCGTATAGAGGGTTTGTTCACAGACTCTTACGATCATATTACAGAGTATTTTACAGGACACCTTGATAATGCAATAATTAATAATAATATACTTAATTTCCCAGATCTAAACCTAATCATGCCTAACCACGCATTAACTGGATTTTTATACACATTGCTGGATACATTAGAAAAAATACATTATTTTCAATCCATTACAGAAAAGTATATTAATCGTGCACAATTTACTACGATTACACCAAACGGTGTAGATATGGATGGGGCTCCTACATATTCTATTAAATACAAACCGATATTAAGTCCGGGAAATATGAATGAATATTTCCGAACAGATTTATTTTATAATAAGACATCTGTCATGTATAATAATATAGCCAACATTTTTACAAGTTTAGTGTCAAACTCCATAAATAGTAATATGTCATTCATGCATGTAAAGGATACATTGTTTCAGGAAATTAGTAATAATATTACCAGATTCACAACATCAGGAGTATGTCCTGTTAACATAATCTCCTTATTTGTTACAATATTAATGTTAGCTGTTACTACACCAGTTCGTGTAGAATCTACTGCATTTTCACGTTCAGGGAGATCTACACTTATCAATCTGGCAATTGATCAACGTAATGCATGGATTCGCACTGTATTGAATCATGATACCTTACGAAGACAGTTTGGGCTAATGTTTACAGAATTATTGCGTATGAAAGTTATGAAAGATGATATACTATATATATACATGAATGGGAATTTCTATGATAGTGTTCACAATGTCATGGTTACTCCTGATAGTCTTAATATTTCAGACTATACAATTATGGAAATAGATTTTAACCCAGGCATTGACTATTCGGTTTTAAAGACGTATATTCCATTATTCAAGAAAATTATCGGATGGTCATTTGATGATCCTCTCCCTGAAGGATTTATAGATATTCCTGATGTACATATTGAAGATATTAATATATTCCGTATTGGTGAAATACCTACAGGGGTTGTTGCACCTGTTGTTGCTGCTGCACCTGTACCAAACCCGTTGTTCTTTCAAAAGAAGAAAAATGTAGTTAAAAAGATCACAAATAAAGTTTCAAAAATTCCTCCAAAGAAAGTTAAAAATACAGTGGATATGTTAAAAGAGGCTCTAACAAATATCGCAACTACCGCATCTACATCATATCGTATCGGTTCAACAGAAATAAAGGCCCTGCAAACGATGTATATGAATCTCGGTATAACAAAACCCATCTTTAAAAAGTTGTTTTATCTTCATAAACCGAATCCTCTACAAAGAGGAAGAGGTTATGGGTTTGATACTCTTGACTATCCATATGCGGAGTCCGAATGTTATGAAGAGGAAGAGGATCTGGAAGAGGTTGCAGAAGAGAACATGCGAATGGGCAATGGGGGGGAAGAAGATGACATTATGGATTATGACGATATGGGGGGTATTTCTCCTGCATATGGTTCCATTCTTGAAACTATTACAACAATACAATCCTATATAGATACAAACTTTATGGATGTAAATATCATAGATTTAAGTCAACTGATTGCAGATTCCATTCTTGTTGGATCTATTCTGTATAATAGTCAAGAACCTGGTGATGCTATCAACCTAATGGCAGAAGTGTCTCAATTTCTGAACGATGTAAATAATGTATATATTGGTAACTATAAAGATATCAGTAATAAAGATAGTATTGAAGGTGAACTTGGTATGCGTACAGAATCATCTTCTGCAAGTGCACCTGCATCTACAAAACGTAGTCTTTCCGCAAGTACCAGTACAGTTGATAATCATGCCTATTTCAGAGCGTTATTCAAGCGATTACTCAATGATCGCTTTGTAAGTAATATACAGATTGTATTAGATATTACGGAGGAGGGTGACCTAGGGGACGATGATTATTACTATGGGATGAAAGAACTATATAACTTTATATATTCTGACGATTTTAGTAATGTGCCAGATAGAGATAATATCGTTAGTAGTAAGACACCACCCTATAAAGGAAGCATGCCATCAGGAGTGGATACGATAGGCAACTATTCATATAATCCTCTATTATTGACAGTTGCCAGATCACAACCCTATTCACCTGGTGGCTCTACCTCTACAGAATCAAATACAGAGACCTATGTGCGTCAACAACGACGACGTATAAATAATAGCACATTTAACCAAAAATTAGAATTTGCACTAAAACCTACGAAAATGGAAGATGGTAATGGCACAGGGTCGGCCACACACGGAACCGGTATAATTTCTCGTGACCCTTCTTTCGCATCCCAACAATGGGATCCATCTGCCGCAACACAAGGAGGAGGTCACCGCACCAGTCGCCGCCGGCAACGCAAACGCACCACCTACAAGAAGAAGCGCGCGTCTCAGAAACGTCGTACATACCGCCGCCACCATTAATGGATGTAACAAATCGTGTAACGATAGCCACATATAATATCCACGGGTTTCCCTGGATACGCACACCAATACGGGATATCGTCCGATGGATCATATCCCATGTAGATATTGTGGCGCTTCAAGAAGTCTGGACACGGCACGCAGAATGGTCCGCCGCCTTTGCCGCTCACGGATGGTATTTTCTGCGTCCGCCCCGCGAATCCCATCTCTTGGGAATCTTCGGGTCCGGCCTAGCCTTCGCGTGGAAGACCTCACTCTGGTCCCATTCCGACGCCCGGTTCTATCCCTTTCTTTCCTCCATGGGCCTGGATTCCCTCGTCACCAAGGGCTGGTTCGCCGTCCAACTCCGTCATGTCCCCACGAATACCCCCCTCCGTCTTCTGAATACACACATGCAGGCGGATTATGACGTCTCCCCCGATCTATGGCTCCCCCAAACGGAGGCCGTCCGTATGGCCCAGTGCCAACAACTCTATACGACGGAAGCGCGCATGCACGCGATCATGGCCTGTCCCACGTTCGTCATCGGTGATCTGAACACGGAGGAATGTTGGTTCCCCCACCGCACGTGGCTGACACCACCGTCCGTTACCTTTCCATCTACACAGCAATCGCTGGATCACTGTGTGGATCTGTTTCCAACATCGGCAAACGGATTCACGCTTCGGAATCACCAGGTTCATACACGGGTCGCCCACAGCGATCACTTCCCCGTATCCTGGACCTTCCACATCGCTCCATAAATACAGAGCCCTACCACCAATACGATCTGTGTAATCCGATCATATTGTTCCACCTGGAGTGTCGGCGTGTATACCGTTTGAATTCGGGGGCGGATCAGAGCGTACCATGCACCGAGACCCAACATCGCCGCAATGAATCCGTCACCCGTTGTCGGCAGTCCCAGCCAGAGAACGGGGCCCAGATGAATCGCTGCGTCCAATAACCAGGCCACGGATCCAGGGAACTCCCTCCCCGTGACACGTTTTAACACATCCGCAAAGGGATGCCCACCTGAAATTACAATACTGACAAGAACACCCACCAGAATCAACAACGAATTCCATCGGAGATAGGGTGTGATCCAACGCAACCTGGCGCTATACAAGATCGCAATCCCAATCCAATTCCACGTCGTGTACATGCTTCCAATCTGTATAAGATCTATCATGCCGAACTGTTACTCTACTTATGCGGCGGGTTTCTGTTCCTGGAGCCGCTTTCCGATATCCTGCAGCTGTTGGGCACACGCCGTTGCAACTTCCTCCGGTGCCATCATGATTACCTTTCCAAAGAGTTTCTGTGCCGTGTAAAAATCGTTCATCACACAGGCCAAAATCGCTGTTTCAAAGTCCAGACCCCACTTGTATACATCCATCACAGTGAAGAGATCATTCGGTCCGGGCGCACGACTCTTGATGTGTTTGGCGAGAGCATAGATCTGACGGGTCGGCGGATAGTTCTTGGAACGCCATTTCTGCAGAAGCCCGTAGATCGCTTCCAGGCGATGGGGACAGACTTCCAGGGTTTCCCATGCGTATTTTAGGGCTTCCTCTTTGTCGTCCGTGAGGTGGATAATATTCATCATACTGATGTAGACTTCCTGGTTCCATTTCTTGTGTGGCGATGCAATGTATTCCTTGTAATATTTCATGGCGTTCACATTATCTCCAGCATCGCGATAACTCTGGGCCAGGTAGAACACCGTACGTAGATAGGACGGATCCTGCTGATAATCTTCCAACAATAGTTTCGCATCGTCCAAGTATTTGTTCGGATTCCGTGAACGGAAACCTTCGCATCGCGTCTTCATTGTAATAGATTCGGGGAGTGCAATAATGACGGGCTCCTTCTTCGCACACATGGGGTGTTCGTGAACGGCCCCGCGGTAAATCCACATAGATTTCACGTTGAAGATTTGGACCCGACGGTGCAGAATATTCAAATGATGAATCTGTACGACGAATGCGTCAATATCACTGCGTTTCCACAAATCCTGGGGTGGAGGAACACCTTCCAGCGTATCATCGGCATCCATCATGATTGCCCAATCCATCGTGCCCATACATGCCGCCAGCGCTTCCGAACGATTGTGGCCGAAATTGACCCAGGGGCGCTGCAGAAGAACCCCAGGGAGATCCGCATAGGTCTCACGGATGAGGTCTATTGTGCGATCCGTAGACCCCGTATCCACAATGACCCACGTAGAAATAAAGGAGCGGGCCGACTGCAGGGCACGGACAATGTTGGCTTCTTCGTCACGCACAATCATCACTAAACCGACCTTGGGATTACTCATCTTACCGTGTGGGCCGGAGATTTGAAACAGAGTCAACCGCAGACGAAAAAATGACACACCGGTCATGCAGCAATAGCAAGATCACACGATGAAACGAATTGTCGGCGTCCTTGAGCTGACCTCCAAATACCGGTATGGCTTAACTAGCCGGGGTGTACCCATGTTTCTATTCACCCCCTACGATGAAACCCTTCCTGCACATATCGTGGGATGTTCGCATCGTGATCTGACCCAGAATCAGATTGCGTACGTGGAGATTACAACGCCTCCTTCGCCCTTTCTCTCCTCTCCTCCACCGCCGACACTGCAGAAACCCCGCGGAAATCTTCTACGCCTCCTGGGACCAGTCGGTGATTTCACGGCAGAGCGAGATGCGCTCTTATTACATTACTGTCCGCCCCAGAAAATGGATACCCAGGGGCTGCAACCAGTTGATCTGGATAGAGGTCAGGATCGTGTTCTCCTGTCAGCAGAAACGGGGTGGACAACCTTTCATGTGGATCCACCGGGTTGCCGCGATGTGGACGATGCGATGGCGTGGCATCCGACACGGGGGTGGGCCATTACCATTGCCGATGCGGCGGTGGCCGTTCCCGAAGACTCTGCCCTGGATCTCCAGGCCCGAATCCGTGGATCCACCTTCTATGACTTGGAGGGAAGAGTGGTCATCCCCATGTTACCACCGAACATCTCCGAAGAATCCGCCAGTCTCCTTCCAGGCGAGGCCCGTCGCGGAGTCACCTATTTCACGGATACTCAGACATTCACTCTCTCCTGGATTGTGGTTGCCCACTCCTACACCTATGAATCCTGTCCACCCCACTACTACGGCGAAAAAGACCCCCATGACTGGATCGCAGATTGGATGATTCTCTACAACACGGCGGCGGCGTCCATTCTCCGTCAACATTCGGCGGGTCTTCTCCGCGTACAGAAATCTGCCGATGCCGAAGCCGTGAAACACTGGACCACAGTAGACCCGGACCTACGATTCCTGGCGATGGAATCGGCAACCTACGAAGCCGCCGATGCCGAAAAAGAACAGGGGCATGCGGGAATGGGTCTGGATGTGTACTGTCACGCATCCTCTCCCCTGCGTCGGTATGCTGATCTGCTGAATCAGCGGATTCTCAAGCAGGTTATCCTGGGTACTCCCCCAGCCTCCAGAAATCAAGATATACATTCTGCCATTCATTTGAATGAGCGGCAGAAAGCCAATCGTCGCTGGACCCGTGATCTTACATTCCTGACACATGTTACTCCTGGGAAGGTTCACACGATTGAGGTCCAATGGCTTTCCGACGAACAAGTCTGGGTTCCCACCTGGAAACGTGTTCTCCGAATTCGGCATACACCAACGGAACCCGTGCAGCCTGGATCCCATGGACAGATTCAGATTTTCTGTGATCCGACCCGACGAAACTGGAAACAGCGGATTCTCACAGCACCGGTCCCACCATTCGTTCCCAACACCACCCCCGCGATCCCTCCAATGCATGCATGAGCCATCCCATCACTTCCGGAGCATGCAGGGGCTCCTTTTTGAACGGAGGAATCCCAAAGATGGAGGCCAGATGATTTACCTGTTCGGGCGTAATGCGCCACCCTGGACCTTCATAGAGCGCACAGAACGCCATATCCTGCCAGATCACGTCCCGTCGTGGATCGGGGACGGAATGACCGGAATCCACCAGATCCATGAGTTGTACGATGTGGCGCAACACTTGTTTGATCTGATCGTACGGCATTTGATCAAACATACGAATCTCCAAACCGTGTGCCCAGTGCTTATTAAAATTGAGATCCAGACCAATCATCTCCATGGGTCTATATGCCGTCTTCGCATACAGACGATCGTACCAGGGAAGAGGCCCCAACCCTTCTTTGGGTACCTGCAAAATCTTTCCACGATCCATGGTTTCCGTGTCGTACGTCCCCACTCCGATGTACCGACTTACGGCCAGTCGTTGGGAACCCGCGGCAAACCGATCCGATACTTCCGAAAGGGGGTCTCCGGATCCGTACATTGCAACCCAGAGAGGTTCCAGCCACTGGATGTAGCGGGCCAGCGTTTGATGGCGTCGGACAAAGGATCGCCATCGGAATGGACGGCAGTTCCAATCCAGACGTGTAGGGAGTGTCACATTCACGTGGAGCGTTCCATTATTGAACATCGCAATGTTCCGCAGATTGGTCATATGGAAGGCCCAGGGTTCATTCTTTGGATAGGCCAGAGTTAGAGGTCCGTAGGTCGCAAAGACTCCTTCACGGGGAAGATCCTGGAGTGCCTTACAGAATCCTTCGTGGGCCAGTCGGAGTTCCCGCATTACATCGGGGACCGTCGCATTGTAGAACCGCTGCGTCATAAATTCCACGGTATCGCCATCCCACATGAACGTTTTATCAATTTCGGTTCGGAGCCATTCGGACTTGGACGATGCCCACTCATACAACGTTTGCCCAGCATATCGTGGATTCGGCTTCGGATTCTTTTCGTACGTGGTTTTGTGTTCTCCGTACACATCGGCATGCGTCCAGGAATGACTGTTCATGATGACGGGAATGGACAGATTGGTGTACGTCTGGAGTGCCGATTTTAGCGCATCCGGGTCGTACACTGCATAGTAGTTAACACTGTATCGTTCCGGTTTCATGCGTCCATCAAACGATGTGATTCCCGCCTGAACCTGGGATGTCAGGAGGTAGGTTTCGTGTTCCAGACCGAGACCCCAAAAATAGTCAAAGGGTTTATACGTCGGGCGGTATCGGGCATGTTTCGGCAACTCCCTTCTCCCCCCTTCACTTTGTACATCCATTATTCACCGAACAGATATTAATGCGTATCATATGACCGAATCAGCCGCGAATTAATATAACAGAGGGCGGGGCAGATGCGAGTAATAGGGGCCATAGGGAGCCCAACGCCGCCAACGGGGGATAACTTCTACAACACGCGATTCCACTTCCTTCTTCTGAGTCTGCATTTCCATGAGGACAAGTACACCAATTACGATCACACCGATACCAATTACGGACAAGAGTACCGTTGCTACTTCGGATGCCATGTTTTATAATGAACGCGGCGGTTTTTCTGTTGGCGGACACATATGCAACCTGCGATTATACATAATACTGTGGATACGGGGGAGCCGATGACATAGGGGCGGCGTGTGGGGTGCTATAGTAGTATGCAACTGGTGCCGGATGTTCGGAAGGAGGAGGGCGTGATACAAACTGTTGAACTTGTATTTCAATATGGTGTATACGTTCCGTTAACTGTTGTACGGCCTGTACAGCAGTTCTCTTTGTCGAACACGCAATCAATGAAGAGATTACCACGGTTCCTGCCAAAAATGGGACCAATACCGGCATCATGTCTATAAGTGACACGGACATGTTCTTCTACCCCGTTTACATATATTTTTGTAGATTCTTACATCCGCAGATACAGCGAATCCACCACAATATCATCGCGCAGAAAACGGAGGTTGGCCAATTTTTCCAGGGTTCCCAGATCCTTCCGAAGGGTGGCGATGGCACCCCATTCTTCCAGAAGATTGGCCACCTTGAGGAGTCCCCGCTGGACATTACCCTCAAAGATAGAGAATTCCGTCGCGATATCGTGGAGACTGCCGCCCTCCAGCCAACGGATGACAATACACGTCCACAGCGGAGAGAGCGTCCAGAATTCCAGACCGGATGCGCAACGCGACTGATTTTCATCCTTGACTTTCTGTTCGGCCTCCTGGGTGAGCCACTCCAAGATATCCAGAGCCGACCGACTGATTCCCTCAATATCGTCCAGAGACGGCATTGCCTCTTCTTTTCCGCCTCCTTCCCGAAGAAACGTTGCCAAGATACACGCGATCTCTTGACCCGACAGTGACGCCATTCCAGGATGTTCAGCCAGGAGCGGCATCAGAATATTGTGTCCCTCATTCACTTCTGTGGCGGTTGTTCCCACTGTGGTGAGCCGGTTCTCCGTATCCAGAAATCCCCAGGTTCGCAGACAGTTCTCCATTGGGGCAATATCCAAGAGCGGGGCCGTATCCCAGGCCTTCACTTGACTCTTCATACTCTGGACACGTTCGTGGAGTCCAATGATCTGTTTGTGTGTGTTCGCAATGACATCCCATTTTCCGCCACTATGCTCTTCCTTCCAACGCCGCAATGCCAGATCCGCCTTCTTTCGGGCATTGTTGGAACCCTGTTCGGTCTTTTGCATAAGATCCTGGAGTTCTTCCACATAGGAGTGGTAGTCTTCGCCCTGTCGCCCCAGGATTGCCTTGTATTGGAGATCCAACGCTGCAACTTCGGCCCCAAGATATTCACGATCCTTCCGTTTCTGTTGCGCCCAGTAACTCTGTTCGGCAATGGGGACAGATCCGTTCGTCAGATAATGTTTGAGGATGAAATCATAATGGAAACGCATACGGGATTCCAGTGGAGGAAGCGCACCCGTCAGAAGACTCTGATATTCGTGGATACTCACAGGGTCCTTCAGTGGTTCATAGAGGACGATCCCCTGGGTATCAATCCCACGACGCCCCGCCCGTCCGGCCATCTGAATATATTCATCGGGACGGAGAAGACGTTTGATTCCATCGTCCGTAAACTTCCGCAGTTCCAGAAATACCACCGTCTTCGTGGGCATGTTGAGCCCCACACTGAAGGTCTCCGTGGCAAACAGTACCTTGACGAATCCACGGGTGAAGAGGATTTCCACAATCTCCTTGAGCAGTGGCAAGAGCCCCGAATGATGAAAGGCCACACCCCGAATCAGGAGATCCTTGATCTTGTGGTACTGCGGGGATTTTTCCAGGGTCGCACGATGACGGGATAGATGGAAGTTGATAATCCGTTCGGCTTCCTGTCCTTCCTGGGGTTCCAACATGGAACCCTCCACTTTGTCCGCATAGTACTCACAGGATTTCCGACTGAAGACGAAGAAGAGTGCAGGAAGACCCGTATTTTCCTGCAGCCACTCAATCGTACGTTTGAGTTTCTGTCCCGGTTCTTCGTGGTACACCTTGCGTTTGACCACGGGGGCATTATATCCGTCGGCCTTGCGAGCCGCGACGGCCTTCTTATGATCGGCGGCGGCATCTTCGGCGATCTGGCGTTCCTGGAGCCATTCTCCGTAGGCATCCGCATGCCAGACATTCTTGGCATCCATGGCCACCGCCATTTTGTGGGATCCATCGGCCTGACGACGCAGAATTCCGTGGGTCAGAGGGACAATACGGTACGTCGTACTGAGCAGCCAGACATGACGCTGATGGAGATCGGCCAGCCAACTGGCCAGCGAAGCCGCCGAAGGCATCGTTGCGGAGAGGAGGACCAACTGTAAATCACGGGGACAGAGAATCAGGGACTCTTCCCAGACATGCCCGCGATCCGGATCCTGAATGTAGTGGACTTCGTCCATGACGACTCCCCCCACACCTTCCAGAGAAACCGCGGCCGTCGTTCCTACCTGTTCGGTCACGGTGCCCCGCTTATAGAACAGGTTCCGCAGGATTTCCGCCGTCATGACAATGATCTGGGCATCCGGTTCCATTTTGATATCTCCCGTCAGGATTCCCACACTGGCCTGCGGGAAGAGTTTCTTGAGATCGTGATATTTCTGATTGGAGAGTGATTTAATGGGGGTCGTATAGAAGACCCGCTTGCCTTTTGCCAACATGTAGGCAATGAGATATTCACCGACAAAGGTTTTTCCGGATCCCGTCTTCGCAGTGACAAAGACGTGATCGCCCCGATGGATACCGACGATGGCGTGCTGTTGGAAGGGATCCGGTGTATATGCGGTTTGAAGAGCCAATCCATCGGCAGGGGGCCAGACATCGGCAGAAGGAGCCGTCATGGCATTCGGGGTAAGAAGAAAGGAAGAAGAGGTAGAAGTTGAATTCATCGTAGGATTCATTTGCAGGTCACCCCCGTACATCACCAAAAAGTCAAGTTTTTGGCCATTATTGTTCTCTTCTCTTCCCTTCCCTTTATACAGCATCCTCTGCTTATGAAAGATCCAGGCTCTCCAGTTCCGTAATCAATTGGCCGAACGTATAGGTCGTACGCATATTGAAGAATGCCAGCGTTTCGGTACGATCATCCCATTCACGGAGGGCGCGACACTTCGTCAGAATAGCATCCCGTTCCTTGGCAACGAATGCCTTCAGTTGCGGAAGAATGGGGATGACATACGGGGGCGGATTCTGCAGTTGTTCCAGGATGGCCGTCTTTAGAACGCTGTGTGTCACCATGCGTTCGTATACTGGAATATCCGGATGAGATGATGCGACGTTATTATATGCTGGTTCGTTGTGCAACGGATGATCACAGAGAACCATCGTCTGAATAGATTGGAGGACGGATGCCAGAGACTGGATGGCCGACCACTTTTCTCCGGCCCAGGTATTCAGAAGAGAGAGACACACCTTTCCATTAATGTACAGATTCGGGTTGAACCGTGTCCGCCCGTCATTGGTGAGATATTTGCAGGTCGGTGGGTCAAAGGGATAGTTGTCCGGAAAATGGACTTCCAAGCAGAAGAAACCGCCGTGGTAAGGAGTTCCCTCCATTCCGCAGAGAATGGCCCACCCCTGCGTAAGATTCGTTTCATCCGCAACCCAGTAAATTCCGGATTCTGCCAATTCTGTTTGGACACGGCGAACATCGGCCTGGATGCGTCGTACCGCAATCGTCGTTGGAGCCATGGTACCCCCGTGCCCACCCTACCTTTACAGCGATTCACCTTTTACGCCGATCTAAACATTCATTCCTCTACGATGTATAGATATCATGTCCGCCACTCCACTCCCCTCTCTACCCTTGGATTATGCGAACATCAAGCGCCTTCATGGATCCCGTCGTGGAATGAATCTGAACCCGTTCTTTGGAAAATGGGAGATTCTGAAGCAGTTTCCCGAAGACATTATGATGTATCGGTATGCGATCAACACTCTGAATCAGACAGTCCTCCATCACCCGATGATCACGAAGGACAATCTCACGGCTCCGGCCCCCTATTATCTCCAGGATACGACCGAACTGGCATTTCCCGTTGTTAAGGCTTCCCTAAAAGCAAACCCCAATGCCGTCTATATTCATGCGGATACGGTGGATGCCCCCTATCTGATCGTGACGGATGCATCCCTGGCCGCAGATCCAGTTGCTCTGGCAGGAACGGTCTACAAGCTCTATGCCAGTAAGACGATTGCCAAGGCAACGCGTGCAGTAGAAGCGTGTGACCGACATATCCACTGGCTCTGGTTCCGCAAGCCCGGATATCGCCTCACGGAAGAAATTGTTCTCCGTGCCGCATCCTGGATTGAACAGAATCCTGGTTATACCTTCCACCTCTGGTCCTCACTCAAGGACGATGCGGAAAAGACGGAATTTCTGGAAAATCTCACGGAAGAATCCCGCAGTCGCTATTTTGACAGTGGGGCGATCACCGTACACTACGATGACGAATTCCGGACGGTGGTATTCCAGTGGGTCGCCGAACATGCACCCCATCTTTCCGCACTCTTTGAAACCGTGTGGAATTCCCGTGAACGTCAGGATACGGTGATGAAGACGGACTATACCCGAAACATTATTCTGGCAATCTACGGTGGGATCTATACGGATTTCAATGATCTTCTCTGTCTGGCCCCGATTGAACCTTTCCTGGAGGCGCATGCGGGTTCCTTCGTCGGATGTACGGACAATACGTCGCCCCAGAACGCCAGTAATTATTTCATGTACGCGGCAAAGGGAAATCCCGATTGGTTGGATATTACGAAACGCTGTTTTGACACTCTGCCAGAGGTGCGGAATACGATATATTCGGCGGAAGCTCTGCAGGCCGCCCGCGATACGGTTACGGCCTTTGCCATGGGTCAGTTTCCATCCTCCAACCGTGGCGAGGAACTTCTGACGGCCGGTCTGAACAGTCGTATGCCCGCCAAATTCTATCATTATGCACTGGGTTTCTGTCTGATGCATGCGCTTCCCGAATCATCCCCGGCACTCCAGCCAATTCGGGCCCTGATGACACGATCCACCCACGGGCGTGTTAAGCCCAGTTTCACCGCGGAACTGATCAGTCATTGTCGCACGATTCAGGATGAACTGCTGGCGCTTATTCCCACGGAACACTTTGCAGCAATGTGGCGCTTCGCCCATACGGACATCTATCTGAATCCGATTATGCACCGGACCAATCTGCCGATCTTCTGTCGCGAACAGAATATCCCGATTTTCCTGGCCCCGTTCGGCTATCTTCTGCGCTACGGGTGTCTCCTGAGTTTCGTGGGTCATCTGGGCGATGCGACTTCGTATGGTATGGCTCCTCAGCAGAAGACGACCATTCGGCACCTTGTGGGGGAGGGGTATACGGGGTAAATTTGACACGCCGTGATTCTCATCACTGTATGTAGTAGACACAACGATGAACATTCAATCTCTTCCGTCACAATTCCTTCTGTATGATCCCTCTTCCAAAACCGCACGGGATCGGTATGCGGGGTTTACACTTATGAAGTGTACACCTTCTCCTTCTCCGTCATCTCACCAACTCAATCCACTGTATAAACTTGATATTATTCCAAAACAGCCAGAGAGTCGTAAGATTAAACTCCAAGGAAAGGATAATCGTTGGAATATGAAGGCCTATCCAATTGGAAATGTAAATTTCTATAATCTTTCAAACAATGGGACAATACATTGTGATGTGCATGTATATGATATGTCCGAACATTTTAAAGCAGTTGAACATGTACTGATGGATAATGAGATGATTGCACATCCTGTACCCGTTCTCTTCGTGAATAATTCGGTTCGCCATCTCTTTCCACCGCGTTCCATGAAGCGAAATATTACAATCCAGATGTCGGATGCATCTGTCGTACCTCCTGGAACCCCGAATATGGGAATTGTCATCTATATGAACCCTATGACAGGCCCACCGGTGCTCGTACCTACTGTTCCTACCACGACAGCTACAGCTACAGCTACCGCTACCGCGAATCCATCGGACCCACCTGTTCGTACAATCAAGAAACCCACGGAAGGGGGTAGGGCAACTCTCTGCCCCTTTGTAGCAAAGAAACTCTTGGAGCTTGCAATCCATACCAAACAGAATACGTGTCCCATCACTCTGGAGGAATTCACGATGCCCACCGATGAACAGAAGGCCGGCGTGGCCGCGATGCCCTGTGGACACCTCTTCAGCGAAGTTGCGATTACAGAGTCGTTCAAAACGCTGGCAAACCGGAATACCTGTCCGCAGTGTCGTGCCTCCGGAAAACCTACATTTATCTGATGATGACGTAAATTCTCACCTTTTCCGCAGTCTCTGTATTCTGGTATGATACAGCGCCTCCGACTTTTTGGTGCCAGGCCCCCAAAAACTTGACCCCCACCCCCGGCGCGCAAAACCCCCGTAAACAAGTAAGTTGACACGATGACAACTCTCACTCTCCGTAACTATCTGGATACGAAACGTACTACTTCGGCTGATTGGAATATCACCGGATTAGGGAATGGTCCATCGGGATGGTTGGGGAAATACGCGATCCCAGAGGATGAATACGAAGCCTTCTTGATGTTGGCGCATGAACATATCTTTACGAAAAATCGTGCCTGCTCTCTTCTGGAGAAGCATCTGGCGCAATCACCGATTCTCATTGATCTTGATTTCCGATATCCTGCCGGCGGCCCGCTGCGCCGCCGTTTTACGAACGAACATCTCCGCCGATTCGTCGCTGCCTACGCCGACGCCTTTGCGCGGTTCTTTCAGCCGCCGAAGGAAGTCACGGAAGACGGCGAAATCACCAAGTCTCTGCAGTTCTTCGTCATGCTGAAGCCGGCCGCGGAAGCCGATTCCGCCCATGAATCGCACAAGGATGGTGTCCACATTGTCTGTCCGTCTGTCACGACCCGTCCTGAGATTCAGTACGCGATTCGCGGTTGGCTCCTGCAGAACAATGTGATTGAGAATATCTTCGGCGACACGGGAATGACGAATCCGCCACAGGACTGTCTGGATATTTCTGTGGTTGCGCGAAACAACTGGTTTCTCTATGGTGCCTGTAAGCCGGACAAGGCCTGGTACAAACTGGAATCCGTCTATAGTGCATCTATTCCGGATTCTGTGTTGGAAGAGGGCAAGATGCCGGCGACCATTCTAACGAGTGATCATCTGGAAGAGGATCCCGTGGATGGCTGGACCCAGATGGATCTCCTGAAACTTCTGAGTATTCGTCACGGGCACCACAAGGAGACGCCTCTGACACTGCGCACGGAACATACGGATACCGAAGTGGAGTGGCTTCAGCTTCTGCAGCGATACGGAAAGGGACAGAACTTTGCCCGCAATGCGAAGTCGCCGGCACTCTTTGCGAAGTCGGCGGCGGCGACCGCCGCCGTACCGGATCTCCAACTGCAGGAGCCGACTGCGGTCGTGCAGCAGCAGCCCGCTACGGCCGAAGAGATGGTCCAGCTCACGGGGATTTCGGTTCGTTCGGGATATACGGCGGACGATATTGCACTGGCCTACCGTCTGACGCGCGAATGTCTCCATCCGGAACGTCGGTGCGGGGAATACCAGGATTGGGTGAATCTGGGAATGTGTCTCAAGAACATCTCCAATACGGAGGAGTCCTTCCGTGTCTGGGCGGAGATGACCCGTCGTACTGGTCACGCACACAAGAAGTCCAAGTATCCCGAACAGCAGCTCCGCGATAAGTGGACCATCTTTCCTGCCGAAACGACGGCGGTGCAAAGTGGCCGCAAGCCGCTCATGATGGGGAGCCTGCACAATTGGGCAAAGGAGGATTCGCCGGAAACCTACAAGACGATCATTGCGTCTTCCAACCGGGATTGGGCGCTTCTGAACAACAGTGGGTCACACGTGTCCGTAGCGGAGCTGGTCGTACGGATGTACCGCCACGAATTCCGGTGTACTCCGCCCAAGAAGGGTGCAAACGCCAACAGCATGGACTGGTTCCAGTTCAACGGTCACACCTGGCGCAACATGAAGACCTGGATGCGGATCCGCGAACGTCTCAGTAATGAGGTGCGGAACCAGTATCTGGAGGCCGAGAAGCTGGTGATTGATCGCATTATCCGTACGTCCAATGAAGATGAACGTCAGCGCCTGGAGGCCCAGAACAAGAATCTGCGGAAGGTGGAAGGTTCCCTCATGCAGAGCGGGTTCAAGGATTCCGTGATGAAGGAACTCACAGAAAAGTTCTACGATGAAGATTTCCTCCAGTTCATGAACATTGATCCGACCACGGTGGGATTCTCCAACGGTGTACTGGAGCTCCGTCACATTGGGTCCGATGGAAACTACCACGTCCATTTCCGTCCGGGTCGGCCCGATGACTGTATTTCCTTCCAGATGGGGCGCAGTTCGGTCGGCATGGAATCTATTCCGTATGTCCCCTATGATCCCGCCAAACCGGAACTGGAACACACGGAGATCTTTGATTTCCTGCGGAAGATCTACCCCAATCCGATTCTCTTTGATTACATGTTGACTCTGTTGGCCAGTTGTTTGGAGGGCATCAATCGCGAACAGAAGTTCTATATCATGACGGGCGGAGGGTCTAACGGAAAGTCCAAGCTCATTGATCTGATGAACAAGACGTTCGGTGAATATCAGGAAACCGTGGGCACGACGGTGATCACGCGTAAGCGACCGGATTCAGGTGCGGCCAATCCGGATTTGATCGTGATCAAGTGTAAGCGCTTCATCAGTATGTCGGAACCGGATCCCGGTGAGAAGATTAACACCTCCTCCATGAAGCTCATGAGTGGTGAGGATATCCTCAAGGCCCGTGGTCTCTTTGCGGATCAGGACGCCTTCGTCGTGATGGGCAAGATGTTCATGCTCTGTAACGATATGCCGCCGGTGGACGATACTTCCAACGGTACTTGGCGTCGTCTCCGTGTCATTCCCCACGTCTCTACTTTCAAGGATCTGGATGAACCGATTGATCCGTCCCGCTACATCTTCCACAAGGATATCATGTTGGAGGAGAAGATCAAGCGGTGGCGTCCGTTCTTCGCCAGTATTCTGGTCTGGTACTACGAAAACAAGTATCTCCGTGAGGGGCTCAAGGAGCCGGATGTGGTCATGGTCGCTTCCCGCAAGTACAAGGAGGATAATGATGCGTTCGCGGCCTTCCAGCAGGACTGTCTGGTGCGCGAAGATGGTGCCGAAGTCCGGATCAACGATATTCTGTCGCGCTACAAGGACTGGCTGCGGTTTAATCCTGGCAAGAAGGTCCTTCAGAAAAAGGATATTCTTCACAAGATGGAGGAAATTTACGGGAAATCTATTGATGATGCGGGGAAGATCTTTGCGGGTGTCCGTATTGCGGAAGAGGAGGAAGGATCCATGATTAGTAACAATTAAAAAGCAGGAGACCATGTAATATTTCCACTGGGCTGTGTACTATTCGGAGATTGTGCGGATGCGGAATTATTGGAAACCGTATCTTCTGTTTTTGCTAAGAGAAGTATCTGTGTACCCGGAATATCTGTGAGGGGAGATACCGGTGTAGGGAATGGACAGGAATATACGGCATATCCATTTACAAGACGAAAATTTGTAATGTACCCAATAAATTGTTCATCTTCTGTACCATCAAATAATGCCCCGATCATATATTCGTCAATTTCAATAATTTCGGTGTTTGACCATCCGGATGATAGTTGGACACCATTCATGTATGCATAGATGACTCCATTTCTACGAACAAAGGCAAAATGAACCCACTTATTTTTGATATCTGTATAACTCGTAAAACCTCCAAAGGAGTGTTCAACCCCGAAGACTGTGAGATAGAGACCCCCTTCTACCGAACAGGAAAAATAATTATCTGTATTATACGTATTATCTAATTCCGAAAATATATGTGGATAAGGGTTATCTCCCGTAAGATACTGAAACCATTCTACCGTAAAATCGCCATTTATTGTTATCGGGGCAGCTGTAAAGGTAATAGATGTCGTATCTACTTCCGGTACGCCGAACTGAATACTTGATGTTGATAATCTAGATACGCACAGTTCTGTTGCATACATGTTTGCAATTGTGCAAGGGGACGTATTACAACAACACCCCGTAAGTCCTGCGCGTTTTTGCCGCATATACTGCTCATAATTCTGGACGGGAGAACCGCAGGTACAGATTTTTTTGGCATCTGTTCGTTCACGGGGGGTCGGCCAGTATTTCCGGGTCTTGTCTACTGGTGCTGGTGCGTTTGACATGTTCTCTCTATCTAGTACGATGATAAATATAGAGAATATGTAGAATCTGTTGTCCCGATGTTTGATCATTATGGGAGATATGCCTGGCCGGATGCCGCCCAGGTGCAGACATACCCACACCGCAGCGGGTCTACTCCTTCCGTGGTTGGACCGAAAATTTCCTGCATATAACGGAACCGATAGGTGTGGAGACGTTTCTGCATGGTTACGATGGATTTCTTGAGATCCCGCAGGGGTGTTCTGGCAGGAAGACCGGTGGGCGGAATCCAGTCCACCAACGCGGTAGAAGGCAGAGGTTTTCCATCACGGAGTGCGGTCACATATTCGGGCGTGAAGACCAGTGTGGGACCCAGGGTAATATAATCCTGAAGGAGAACAGGGAAATTATTGGCGGTTGTGATTATTTCTTGACGCAGCTTGACCACGACAACATCATAGTCTCCCGTATTTGTATTCCCAGAAGTAGACCCCGTAGTACTATATATGACATAAATATTCTGGGATACATCCATGGAAATAGACATAATTACGTTGTCTGTATTGGTATTTGTCCAGATATTCTGGACACTTCCTACGAGTGCACCGGTAGGATCTAATTTACATAGGGCAATATTCCCACCAGTGTATAATGATGATCCTCCATATGTCCCATTCGTATAATATAGGATATATATACTTCCACTGGCGTCTACAGACACATACGGGAACATATCATCATTTGGCGTATTCAATGAACTATCCTGATAGACCCAAAGAATCTCACCATTTTCCGCATTCATCTTGCATACAACAATATCATAATCACCGATATGAGATTGCCCCGATATGGTTCCGCTTGTCATATATACGAGATACACATGACCGAATGCATCACACATCAGATTAACGTTAGAATCTATCATGTTTGTATTCAAGCCATTATTCTGACGACTCCAGAGAATATTTCCAGATGGGTCCAACTTACATACAACAATATCAAGAATTCCGGTTAAATTATTTCCGGAGGTTGACCCAGCTGTGGTATAACTAATATAGATATTCCCACTGGTATCCGTGGTGATAGAATCAGAAATCTCATATTCTATAGTATTCAGTGCAATATTCTGTCGGGTCCAGAGTACCGTACCCGCCGAATTCACTTTGCATACAACGATATCATAAAAAGGAGATGTTGCATTACTATTTCCTGATGTAGACCCTTCTGTCATGTATAGCATATAAATATTTCCAGAAATATCCGTTGTAATTCTGGGTATAAAATCCCACAATTGGGTATTCAGCACACTATCCTGATGAACCCACTCTACCGAACCCGTTGTAGAATCCATTTTACAGAGGACGATATCAAAGGTTCCTATACGTACTTGACCCGATATGGTACCAGTGGTAATATACGCAACATATACATGTCCAAATGTATCGCAAGCTAAGGCAGGGCTATCTTCTCTTGCAATCGTATTGAGTATGTTATTCTGATGGCTCCAGAGAACATTACCAGAGGGGTCCATTTTGCATACCACGATATCAAACTGCCCGATTTTCGTATTTGCGGATGTTATACCATTTGTGCTATAACTGAAATAGATATTTCCAGACGCATCGTTTATAAGAGAATATGCAGTTTCAGTTGCTACGGTATTGAACGCCGTATTCTGGCGAATCCACTCCACCACAAAGCTGTTCATTCTACCAGGTCAACACAAAATTATGTAAACGTCATGAATCCGACATACATCAGAACAAGTGCACCAATCCATCCACCGGCCACCAGCTTCAAGCGTTCAGCCATCGTCATATTCTGGAAATACTGGAAGGGCAGATGATTGAGAATAATCAAGAGACTTGCGAACAGTAAGAATGCTCCAAATGTACTGAGGAAAGCGATGAGCACCCGATTATCCGGAACCTTCGTGAAATAGAGCCCCGCCACCGCCGGACTCACCTGGGGATCCGAATCCAGGAAGACCCGCCGTTCCTTACGGATCTGCGCCTTCAGTTCCTCAATTTCCTCCTGGAGATTCGCGATTTCGCCCTGTGCCATCGCCTTCATCTGTTCTATGGAGACATCGGACCCTGTATCCTGCTGCATTCGCCGGAGCAGGAATTTCCCCATCGCCTCCAGTTGATTGGCTTCCTTGGTGATCGCATCCGCCGTCGGTTTCACACGGTTAAAAGCATCCTCAATCCGATCGTTCAGAGGCAAACAGGTTTTGTAATCCGTATCCGCTTTATTGTAAGCCGCTTCGGCAGAATTCCGCGCAATGCGTTTCGTTTCAATGGTTGCAGAATCACAGCTGGCCATCCTCTCTATCGTCATGTACAGGTTTTATCCGGTTTGAAATCAACATTGCAAACCCGATAACGAATGAAGTGGAGGAAGAAGGGGGAAAGAGAGAAAGAGGAGAGTTTAGACCCGATCAAACCCGAGTTCCAGACAAATCTTTTCGTTCTTGGAGCCACCGGCCCGATCTTCCTCAAAGTTGCGTCGGTTCCAGTAACGACGATCCCGCAGATACGTCGTGAAATACCAACGATAGAACCAGGTTCCTCCAGCAACTAACATGAAAAAGAGAATCAGATAGTTGGAGAAAGTCTCCGTAATGAAACCCTGGGCACCCATGACGAGAACTACGACAACGGTGAGTGCCGTCAACAGCAAGAGCTGTAGCACAAAGAGCGTTTCCCGTTTGTTCTCAAAATACCAGTTGTTGATCTCCACCTGACGCCGGGTTAAATCTTCGTTGTACTTTGTGGACCCCTGCTTCTTGGCCTGTTCGTCCAGAATAAACCCCTGGGCCCCCTCCAGGTCCTTCGTACGTTCCAATGCGGCCCGACTGATGTGATCCGCCGTGAACTGTTGGGACATTTCCCCTGACACCTTCACGAAGGACGCCCGTTTCGTATCCACCGTTTCCGCCAGAATCCGCTGGGATTTATCCTGAATGTAGGCGGAATACTTCGCCGGATCCGCTTGTAAGGCCTGCAGGAATTGTACTTTCTCAATGTCCTGGAGATCTACTATATCTTTGGAGATCAATTCCGTCATTCTACTACTGAGGTGCGGGAAAATTCCTACAGTCCACCTCCTCCTGGTCCCATCCCGCGATACACGGTGAAAATCGTGCCCAGGGCGACCACATTCAGGGCCACAAAAAACATGATCTGATTGGACATCGCCCGATTCTTTTCCGCGGAGAACCGCATCATCTCTTCCTGGGTTCGGGTACGAATATCGCTGGACTGCAGGAATTCCCGCTGGTTACGGAGTACCGCAACCTGATCCTGAATTGTCTTGTTGGCCGCCATGATGTCGGCTTCACGCGCCTGCACTTTTCGCGCACGATCGTTACTGACAGCCATAAGAACCTCTAACAGAGAATTCAAGCGACGATTGATTCCGATCACGATCTGGAGATACTTCTGGATCACGGTATTGTCGGCACCCCGTGGGTCGGAGACCACCGACAGGAAAATCTGGAGAGCAACCTTGTAGCGCGATTCATAGAAACAATATTCCGACTGCACGGATTCGTAGAAGGCCTTATCCGCGGCAACCTGTTTCGCCATATCGGACATTTCGCCGGGCACCTTTCCGGTGGAAACCAGATTCTTCACATAGGTCTGAAGCGCGGCCGCACTGATACGATGCGTCTTGTCATCCATGGCAATGTCCACACTACTGACACCATTCGGGAAGATATCTTCCACCTGCGTGATTTTGACCGTGTCCCCCTTACAGATATCGGTGGACATCTGCGAAAAGGTATTGGTATAGACACGACCCGAATAATGGAGACCGGAAGAGCCGTCCTCTACGGGTACACGCTGGAGAGGAAGATTCACAACCGGAATCGGTGGGCCTGGTGCCGGTGGTGGCGGCGGAGGTAACGGTACGGAGACGGACGATTGACCTTGACCCATTCTATAAGTACGTGCTAAAATATGCGGATTCGGTCACCGCCTCCTCCCACCATAAAGGAGGTAGATGGCGTAAGAATCGCCGACGGTTTGACGACTTGTCCCCCTGAGAGGACGACCTGATATACAAGATATCCAAGTGCCGACAGAGCCAGAAAACCAAAAAAAACAGAGGTCCAGAGAATATGGTTCCGGGTTGAATCACGGAAGGTACGCTGGAGACCCAGAATATTCGTATAGGGAGAGGGGCGGACTTTCGGATTCAGGGATTCTCCCTGTTCCAATCTCGTTCCGGCTTCGGCACGCAGCTTGGCCAACAACTGTTTCTCATCTGCAACCTGTTCCATGAGTTGGTTGATTTCCTGGAGAGCATCACTTCCGCCGCGCTCTTCGGCCTGTTGCTGGAGATCATTGATGAGTGCCCGCCACTTTCGTATTTCCTCTTGGACACGGGCCTCCGCGGGTGCTACTTTCGGCTGTTCGGTAGAATCCCGTGCTGCATTCAAAATTGCGGTGTCCCAAGCGATCCATGCCGCTGTGACATCGGCCTCCATTTGTTGGAGCTGCGTCTGAATTCCGGCAACCCGTTCCGCATTGATAGACATTCCCTTACTTAGGCCACACAGATTCGTAGCACACGATTGATCCCCGATGTCGGACTGGGACGACTGATTTCCACCATATCACCGGGTACAAGACCCAGAATGCGCGACTGAATATCACTATGCTTAATCAACGGGAGCTGATTCTTCTGGGTGATATGGAGACGGTCCATCTCTGCGCGTCCTTCTTCGGGAGTCAGTTTCCGATGCGGAGGAACCAATGTGTGTTTGCCCAGATGAATCACGATCTGTTTGATATGGAAGAAGGTCATACGGGCCTTCTGCGTCTGCCACATCTGGAGCGCCGTCTTATCAAAGACTTCATTGTAGGGTTCATTGAGAATGACGATCAGATCATCCGACGGATTAATCTTGCTATGTTCGGCACCGTCCACGGGCACCTGGTAAATATCACGGGCAAAGGTACCCAGCTTCAGACGAATCCGATCCTGGAGTTGATAGACGACCACTGCACGGTCGCAGGGAGCATTGGATCCTTCGCGCTTCTTTACGAAGATGTCCAGGGCACGGGGATGTCCCTCTGCCAACGTGATGATCTGTTCCGGGCTAATGTTACGGTAGAGGGACGTATCATACCCACGTTCCTCCAGAATATCCAAGAGAGTCATGCGACTGCGAATTAGAATATCGGCAATATCGGCTTCCATCGTACCCTTCCTATTGTAGGCCGATAATTACGTCACCTTTTTTGAACCAGCCGACCCATTCTACTGTACATGTCTTTCCGAACGATGTACAGATGAATGTATGATAGATAATGTTACTTCTCCTATCAATCCTTTAGCCTTCTTTTTCCACCGTAATTTCTACGGGTCCGGATTTGGAGGAGATATCGTCCAGGGATGATCCACCTCCACCCCCCATCGTGCTACTTACAGGGGTCATCCCGGACCAGGAAAGATTCCGACCACCGCTGGGTCGGCCAACCGGTCGGGGGCGATCTCCACCGACACTGGGATTGATGAACATATAGATCGGTGGTTGGGCCATACGCGATGCACCTCCGCCCTGCTGATTTGCAGTTTCTTCCGCCCCTTCCTTTGTCACGGTGACTTCCATAGGCGCACCGGCACCGACAACTTCCGTATCGGCCGCCGTTCCTTCTTCGGGGATCGGACTGAGCATTTTCTGGACCATTTCCTGTGCTCCGGCAACCAGATTTTCGGGACTGTTCACCATGTTCGCGTTTTCCCCGTTGGCCCCCAGCTGGGGAGTATAATCGGGTTGTGCGGCCCCCAGGAGAGTTTCATCGGGACGAACATCCTTGAGTTCCGCACGAACTTCCTCCAGGAGAGCTCCCAGACGGTTCATGCCGCGTCCCTTGGTTCCTTCGCCCCAGTACGCATCGCCAGTAATCGCATTGATCAGAGGCCGCTCCTCCGTCTTCTGTAAGAGAATGAGGAGACCCGGATTCTGTTTGAATTTCTCCAAGAGGGCATCCTTCATGACGCGTTCCTTGATCTTATCCCAGTCTCCGCGGACCGGATGTTCACGATCCAGTCCCATCTTCTTGGCCTTGGCCGGTGTCGCCGCCGTACGAATCTCCTCCTGCCAGAAAGGATCCTGGGGGAACTTCATCGCCTGGTAATAATGTTCTACGGTCGGCCAGGTCTGCTGGGCCGGATTTTCCGCTCCGAATTCGGGATATTCTGTTCCATCCGGTGCGGGAATCTGCTTTCCGGAAATACGGAACGGGGAGTTCGCAAAGTTCGTGAACCCGATGTATTCATTCTGGATCTTGACATCAAACCGAATGGCCAGTGGAGACGGTTCGGCCTCCTTAGCTTCTTCAATTCCGGCAACGGCGGCGGCTTCCACACCCTTCTTTCGGGTCGGTTTCTTGCCGGCTTCGGTCGCCGCCTGCAACGCTTCGGGGTTGACCGCCCCTGCATCTCCCGCATCTTCACGTTCCTCCAGCTGGAAGTCCACGGGTTCCGCGGGCCACTGCCATCCCGTCTCACGGAGTTTTCCGATGGTGGATTCCGTCACGAAGCGGAACCCCATATTTCCAATGGCCGTCATTTCCTGATCAATCAGCTTGAGCGTGTATGGCATCGCAATGCGGGAGAAAGTCGCACGACTCTGCGTGGTGGGCAGCTGGAGTGTCAACGTATCCGCAGAGACTCCCGTGAATTCCAGAGGACCGTCACATGTGGGGCAGACATACAGACTCTCCGCCTCATTGTAAATCGGGATCCGGCCACAACCATTACAAATCCAGAACTGGGTCGCATCTCCACGTTTCATCATGGATTCCTGTAAGAACATGGATACTCCGTGCGCACACAGCGAATCACGTTCCATTTCACCCACACGGAGACCTCCCTCATTCCCACGACCTCCCGTCGGCTGGTGGGTACGGACTTCACGTTTCCCTTCTCCACGGGCATTCACCTTATCATCCGTAAGATGTTTCAGACGCATGAAATACAACGGACACATGAAGATCTGTGTCGGGATCTGCACACCAGAAATCCCGGAATACATGATATTTTCTCCCGTGCGTTCGGCCCCCATACTCTGAAGAAGATCGCCCAACTGCTGTACGAATTCTCCGCCGTTACAGAATACAGTGGCATTCATCTTCGCGGCAACCGCAACTGCCGCCTTTCCGGCCACCATTTCAATGAGCTGTGCGACCGTCATACGGGAGATGAGACCTCCCGGATTCACGATGACATCCGGTACAATTCCGTCGGCGGTACGGGGCATATCCGCGGCCGGTACGAACATCCCAATGGTACCCTTCTGTCCGTGACGTGATGAGAACTTGTCTCCCAACTTCGGAATACGCATCTCAATCACGCGGATCTTGACTAACATCAGGCCGTCGCCCTGGTGAAGAACGGTAACGGATTCAACGCGTCCCTGGGTATAGAGTTTCGGAGTGGCCGATGCATCCTTGATATCGTTGGTGCCCGGAATGACCATGTAGCGCCCCACGATGACGGTCTTGTCGTCCACGATTTCTCCTTCACGGATAATCCCGCGTTCATCCAGTTTGGAGTAGTCCAGGCCGGGTCGCAGAGCGGTCCATGAGGGAACATTGACGGGACTGGCGATGTGACTGTGAACCTTGGTGAGGGGGTCGATCTCTTCCGCACAATCGTAGGTACGGAAATTGAGACTCTGGAACATCCCACGAGCCACGGAATCCGAATTGATAATGAGGCCGTCGTCCTGGTTGTAGCCCGACAGCGACGCCGCCGCAATGATACAATTGAATCCGTAGGGCATTTCTCCGTTTCCGATGTTTTCGTAGTAGAATGTCCGACAGAGGGGCGCTTCACCGTAACAGAGCTGGTGGGCACTGGAATCAAAGCGGCTCTGGGGATTGGTGACCATGTAGCCGATTCCCTGTTTACTCTGGGAACAGGAGAGCTGATTACGCGGGGCCTGATTGTGATTCGCATACGGAATCATGGAAGCCAGAAGACCCTGCATAGTACTGGGGTGGATTTCCACGTGAGTGTGTTCCGGTGTGAGTTCGGCCCCGCCCCACCAGGTCACGAAGGCTTCGTTCATTTCGGTCGGATCACAGTATTCAATAAACCCGGCCGTTGGTCCCAGAAGCTGTTCGTAATCCGCGAAGGAAGCCGACGGAGAATCGGCCAACGGATCCAGGAACCGTGTGGTTCGCATCGTGGCAGTTGCCGTTGCCGGAAGACGTCCACACACAAGATCCCGCCAGCTCATCTTCTGGATGTCCGGAATTCGCTTGAGGAAATCCATGCTTTCGCCGTTCACGTGCCACAGAGGACGAATACATCGCCCTTCATCCAGGAAAATACGTACAACCCGTTCGGTGGTATTAAAGGAGATAGAGGCCGTCGGAGGAATACAGGCATTCCATTTCAGAAGACGCAGAATCCGAACCAGTTCACGGGGTTCCATCGTGAATCCCACCGTTCCTCCGTTCATCTGTACGGTGGCTGCCGCCCCACGGAGTTCTGCCGTGGTTTCGGCCACGGGGATCACCCCGCCCTTCAGACGCAGCCAGTCATAGAGTGGTTTCGTCTTGGCGAACAGAGAGAACTGGGTCATAATGGACATATTCTTGGTGATACCAATGTGTGCACCGGTAGGTGTTTCCGACGTACAGAAATAGCCGACCTGTGATGTATGCAGCTTACGGGGTCCCGGAGTCTTAGACTTGGCATCAAAATCGGATACAACACGACGGGTGTGTGATGTCGCATCCAGATAGGAGATACGTGCCAGTGGCTGGAGAACTCCCGTCTTGGTATTGAATTCGTCCGTCCCCCACTTTCCACGGAACCCGCGCATAATGGCCTTGTTCAGCGTCGCCGGTTGGAACATGGTCATCAGGTTTCCGTCCTCAAAGAGTTTGAAGACATCGTCGCCCTGATAGAGCTGTTCGTTACGACGGTAGGTACGATCAATCGTCAGGGAGACCTCCTTGCGCCAGTCCTTGTAGCACGCATTGAAGAGTTCGCGAACCAGCGTTCCCGTGGTCAGAAACCGCTTGTTGCGCATATCATCACGACTGGTGTTCGGTTTTCGTTCGTCCACACAGCGCAGTGTTTCCCGAATCATTTCGGCCAGATACTGTGCGCGGGTGAACGGTTCATCCGGTACGTGGGCCAACATGAGATTCTGGAGAATATCCAGCACGTGGGCTTCGGTGAATCCCTTGGTGAGGGTCATGATGTACTTGATCGCCAGATACTTGTTGAGAATCGGATAGGCATCGTAAATAGAGGGAATGAGCATATTCTGGAGAGCACGGGTTTCCTCCGCATTCACGTCGGGAAAAATCATGCGAACAATATCTTCATCGGATTCCACCCCCAGGGCACGGAACAGAATAAAGACTGGAAACACACCACGAATCATCGGGACGGCGACACGGATCTCACCATCCTGGCCCATATAGAGGGCAACCCGACGCGTCTGTTTAGTTTCGGGGTGGAGCGATACCACACTGGAGTATCCCTGGAGTTTTTGAGGATTGTTGATTTCCCGTTTCTTTTCCACAAAGAGGGCATTGAAGGCCTGCTCTTCGCGGGTGATCAGCACCTTCTCTGCTCCGCCGATCACGAAGTAGCCCCCGTAATCATTCCGACATTCTCCCATTTCTTCCAGGCGGATGGGGTCCATTACACTGGTCGGACAGAGACGCGATCGCAGAAGAATCGGTAGACGGAAGAGGGGGAAATTCTTGATCACATTCATTTCCTTGATATCCGTATCGTACTGACCCGGGCGCCCTTCTTTCGGTTTCGTGAAAGTAACACGGATAAGAATATCGGCATTGATCTGGGCAGAATAGGTAAGATTACGGAGTCGGGCTTCGTTCGGAAACATACGACGTACCGTCCGTCCCCCGTCCAGTGTTACCACCGGTGGGGAAATCGTCATGGCCAGGGATTCCGACGAGGGAACGTCACCGCCAATGAAAATCTCCACACGGTAGGCAAATACACCGGCGTCCTTGTCCAGGGGTTCTTTCAGAAAGACGATCGGGTTCGCACTGTGGATAATGGACGGAATTTCGTCAAACACGGCCTGTTCGTAACTGTCAATGTGATGCCGGGTTAACACAAAATCGTTCTCATGAAAATACTTCTCTAAGACCCCCATGGCCTCTTGATTGAGGGATTGACTGGTCGGAAGGGTGTCCATCGCTATCGGTTATGTGGAAAATAGATGATTCTGTCTGACCCCACTACGGATGGATGGTTCACTACCATCTATCCATAAAGGTATAACGACTATACAGGATCGTTAGAAGGCTGCCAGATTTGTGACAGAAGACGGGTTATAGATTCCCATTGTGGTGGAAGCAGGGGACCATGTGGGAATGGTCGGGTCACTGGGGGGATTTCCGATGGGACTCACACCCTGAATGGTTCCGACCGTTGTTTCCAGAAAGTTGCGGGGAACACTGGTGGGCATGTGACCTGACAGAAAGGCCGATGCCGCACCGCCTCCATTCTGCTGCAGTCCCGGTAACTGGACCGTGAGACGTCCCCCCTTCTGTTCGGCGAGGGTATTACATCCACCGGTCGCATCACAGGCTCGACTGATCCCGCTTTCGTAGAAACGATCCAGAGCGGAGACTGCCCCCGCCGAAGTTCCCATTTCGGTCGGGAAGCGACCATATACAGCGGAACTGACGCCTTGCCCCATCGTCCAACTCATCGGGGCCATCCCGCCCCGTTGCGCCTTCCGTGTCTTCCGTGCCGCCTTTCCCACTCCATAGATGGAACGGTAATGCGAAATCATGCCCCGAATCGCGTCATCGCTGAGATGTTGGTGGAAGTGTTTGTTCCAGTTCTTGCGAATACAGATTGCCAATGCCGAATCCGTACAGCCCTTCTCCACGGAACTGCGAATCTGGTTCTCCATAGTCTCAAACGAGTGATGGAGACTTTCCACGCTGTAGTACCGTCCCGCCTTACGGGTGTGACGACCCTTGCGGCTCTGCTTACGAGTTTCCTTGACCATCTTCTACTCTATTCGTGGCACGGAAAATCTATGTCAGGAAGTTCACGCCGTTTACAGGTCGGTTCCGATTCATATTTCCATTCCGGCCCGCATTTCCATTCTTCTTCGGAAGATTCATGATAGACGGTTCCTTCTCTCCGGTATTTCCGCCCAATCCTAAGTTGAGATTGATTCCGCCTGGAAGAACGGCCGATGGGATGATGGGGGCCGGGGTAGGAACAATGTTCGGGGCCGGGGTGGTCTCGGGCTCCCCCACCGCTTCCGTACGATTGCTCAGATTCGGACTCTGGCCCTGGGAGCTTTTACGAGATGCATTTGTGCTCACCACAGCCGAACTGCTGCTTCCTCCGGCGGTAACGGCGTAGACACCGTACGACAAAAAGATCGTGGCAAACACCATCACATAACTGCCCCAACTACGGAGATATTCCTGCCAAGTGCTGGTACGGTATTCCGTTGCGAACTGGTTCCAGTGCCACCAAACACCACCGATCAATGACAGGGCCGCAATGGAACCCAGAGCCACCGCGGGGAGTCGGGGCACAATCAGATACGTGATCAACGCCGAAATTCCGGCCAAAAAAAGCATGAAATACGATGCCAAGGGTTCCATGTTCTATCTCTATTCACGTGGTTAGATCTTTTGTAGGAGATCTACATGCGTAAGCATCACCTTACGACAACAATACCGTGTGCACTGGAGTTCATTCAGAATCTTGGCTTCTGCTGTATTCGGTACAGAGGTACCGTCAAAGTAGGTGCGCTTGCCGTAAGCATCCCCCTTCTCCTCCTGGAGTCGTCGTTGGAAGTAAAGCCACTTGTCGGCCAGCATCTTGCCACAATTCATACATCGTACGGGAATGATCATCCTTATACCTGGTAATGAAGTTATTTTGGCAGTCAAGTTTTATGCCGGGGGGGCTCTTGTGCGGTTAAACACATCCACGAATTCCCCCGAACCGGCTAAAGAGATGTCATCTACTCTGTTCGGTCGCGGTATTAACACTCAGGTCGGTGGTCGTCGTCGTGCTGAAGAAGTGGACAAGGCCCTGGAAGATATTCGTAACACCATCAGTGACGTCAAGACGGTCCCCTACGAAATGCGTGCCATGCAGACGAAGGTAATCTCTATGGATTCCAAGGTTGCCGGATACGATCAGACTCTCAAGCAGCAGTCCGAACGGATGGATACCGTGGATGCCGCGGCGAAGAATGCACTCTTCCAGAATGAAACTCAGGCCGTTGTCATTAAGAATCTCCAGGGCCAGGTGGATACGCTCACGACTCTTCTGAAGTCTCTTCAGGGTCAGGTAGAAGCCCAAGCGGCCCTTATTAAGGCGATGAGTGTTGGAACCGCTTCAGAGTAATTGCACGAATTTCCTTCTCCGATAATTCTACTCCAAAGATTTGTATGGCCATCCGCTGAATCGTGGCGATCCGAATCTTCTGACGATGTTGATCCCGTACCCAGGCATGGATTTCTTCCGTGGACACTTCTTGTGTTTCTTCTTTTGCTGTTGCTTTTGCTTTTACCGTTGCTGTCGGTGTCGGAGTCTCCTTCTCATCCTTCCGAGACCAACGGAGAATTCTCCCGGCGGATGTATCCTGCCATCCCTGAATCTCCAGAACCGCGGCATGATGGTGATCATGACATACCGCGCACAAACAGACCAGGTTGGAGGCAGCGTGAATGTCAAAGCCTTCGGCCCGTGCTTCTACCGTTTCGGCCTGGGGACGAATATGGTGCATTTCAAGTCGGGCCGCATGACCCGTAGCCTTACAGATCGCACACGCCTCCATGACGGCTGCCGACGAATACGAAGACACTTTCGGACCTTGCCATCCGGCCAATTGCTGTCGGAGTACCGTTGCCCGTTCCAAGTACCCCATCGGCAGATCCAGGGCCCGACAGACTTCCAATCCATACAAGGCCGATCCGGATCCCGGAGCCAAACACCGATCATAGATTAACCGATCGTTCGCTGCATCATAGTGCACTTTGAGATGCACGGCTTTCACCCCGGTCAGACTTACAATATCGGGAAGGGTGGCCAGTTCGTGGAGATGGGTGGCGAATACGAATTTTGTGCCCCGTTGGGTCAGAGTTTCTACTCCGGCAGCGACCAATGCCGTCGCCGACAGAGATTCCGTTCCGGAACACAGCTCATCGCCCAACACCAGACTCCGATGATCGGCGAATCGTAGAATTTCCCGAAATTCCGTCATCTCCACGGCAAAGGAGGAGAGACCCGCCCACAGGTTATCATTCCCCAGAATACGGGTAAAGACGGCCGTAAACGGGGACAGACGACACGTGGCGGCGGGAACCGGAAACCCCGCTTGGGCCAAGAGCACACAGAGTCCGATCGCCTTCATCAAGGAGGACTTCCCACTGGCGTTCATTCCGTACAAAAGGAGACCACGGGAAGTCCCCACGATATCCGGCTGTTTTACCTCCCCCTCCACACCAAATGCCACGGAATGTGACACATATGGATTCTGTGTCTGAATACGCTCCAGGATCGGATGACGCAGCTTGGTCACTTCCAAAAAGGATTCTTCGGCATCCACGATTTCGGGACGATTCCAACACCATTCCTGTTGGAGTTTTGCGACCGTCCAGGTGACATCCAAATCTGCGCACCATTGTTCCATTTCCGCGGTGATATCCCGACCACGATCTACGAGTTCCGTACAAGCGGCAGACCATGTATCGGTCCAGGTTGCTGTCCATTCGGCAAACCAGGCGCGATGGCGTGTAGAGATTGCATCCAGGGTGGCCGATGTAAGGATCGCCGAGGTTTTGTACGTGGTCGCTTCCACCCCTTTGTCCTTGAGTGACGCCTGCACAGACGCAATGCGTCGTTTGGTTCCCGTAATACGGAACCCACCCCCTTCCGCGTCATCCAAATACAGGGGTTCACCCTTTCCGAGCAAGGACCAGGACTGGCAGAGTTGTTCGGCTTCTTTGCGGATTGTCATACCCTTTGCGAAACAGACTTCTACGGAGGGAAGACTTCCTGCCACAAACGGCAGAAATCGTACCGGAACACTGTTTGCCCCATCGCGCGCTAACTCTGTGAGAGCCCGAACATCCCACTGGGTGGAAATCCAATCCAAGAACGCGGGAACCGTGGACCCCCACGTTGACCGAAGTGTGCGAATGGCTTCGTATGAGCGTAGAAGACAGGCCACGTCATTGAGATTTGCCGTTTCCAATTCCAGACGCCGAAAGAGGCGGGAAATATCATACAGGGATCGTAGACCCCGTTCGGTATTTGCGGCCATTGTGGGGTCTGTAATTCCTGCGGCCCGATCAATTGCATCCAGACGTCGGCGGATTTCTTGGGTATTGGAGATGGGGCGCATCAGACGAGATCGCAAGAGTCGTTTGCCAGCCATACTCCGACACTGATCCATCATATCCAATAGACAGTTGCCTCCTCCCCCACCACCACCACCACTCTTCAGTGAGAGGAGACCCAATTGTTCCAGAGCCGCATTTCCGAGCCGAACTTCTCCATCAGGGATCCAGGGAATGGGCAGATGAATATTCTGCAGAGAAGAGGGGACATGATCCGCCGCGAAGGTCATCAAATAACTCAGAGATCGCCGGGCTTGTGGCTGCATGGCCATCCAATCCAACCGTTTGCGGCAATTCGGCCAGCGTTTTTCCAGTGCGGCCTCTTCCAGAGCTACGGACGCCACGGGTAGGCACCGAAGGTGTACCACGTCACACACCTGTTTGAGAGAATCTGTGAGTGCGTTGGCTGCAGGGAGACCATCCGACCAGAGAATGAGCTCCGATGGAGGATGAATGCAAAGGAACTGATGCAGGCGATCCCGATCGGCGCCTTCCACGAACCAGATTCGTCCCGTGGCAATATCCAGGGCCACCGCAGCCCAATAGACCCGTCGAAGTGCCGCGGGGCCATCGGAAATGCTTTCTACCACACAACCGACCAGACGACGTTCCTTCACACTCAGCGTATCTACGTAACAGCCGGGACTGGAGATGTGATCTACGATCCGCTCAATGACATCGCCCTTCTTGCCTTTTTTCTGCACGACTACGACGACCGTGTAGCCGGCCTGTACGAGTGTTCGTTCAAACTTCGCCAATGAGTGTTCGGGAAATCCCCCGAAAAGCGTTTGTGCATCGGATCCCGCCGATTTTACCGACAAGGATAACTGACAGAGTTCCGCGATTTCACGAATGTTGGCCTGGGTTTGGCCAGTTGTAAGATTCTCCGTATCATAGATTTCAAAGAATCCGCCAACTTGATAAAGAAGAGCGACTTTTGGCCCGTACTGTTCACGATGTTGCAACCAGACACGATGATATTCCTGGTACATGGGTGGTGCGGCTGCCCCTGACATACTCTATTTGTGTGTGCCGTATTTATGTCCTGATTAGACGAGTCCGCCCTTGACCGTCTGATAATCCTTGATCATTTGTCGGAGAAGAGTTGATGGCACTTTCGCAACCGATTCGCGACGGGAAAGACGTGCGCCGATGGCGAGTTCACGAATCTGATCATCCGTCATTTCGTCCACTTTCTGGAGAACACGACGGCGCTTCTTCATCGTCTTGTTCGTGGTATCAATCTTCAGGTGTACACGTTTCGCCTTGAATGTTTTGCGAACCAGAGATTTCACCCCATCTTCCGGTTTTGCCGGTTTCGCAGCTTCCTTGGGTTTTGGAACCAACATGACCTTCGCAGCCTTCTGCTTTGCAGGCGTCAGGACAACCACAGGGGCGGTCTTCGGCTTGATGTAGGCCGTGATCGGTTTGGAGGAGGGGGTGACATGCGCAGCCGGCTTCTTTTTCTGTGCACCGCCTTCCAGTACAATATTCTGAGGCGCCTTTGTAGTCGTATTTGTATGTGGGGTTACTGGATTTGTTACAGCGGCTGCCGGTGCCGGTTTCTCTGGAACTGCGGGTTCTTCGGCCTTTTCTATCCCCACATTGAAACGTCGGGGACCTGTGGATTCATCATCGGAGCCATATCCTTCGGCACCTCCCTCCTGGGCCTTTCGGGTTCGGCGACCCCCGCGACGCCGCCGACGGGTCATCCCCCCTTCCATACTTACGGGTCCCTTGAAATCCACGGACACTTCCTTGATTTCTTCCGCTGGTGCAGACATATCCCTATTCTATGCATCATAAAAGAATTACGATGTACTGCGAATCTTCCATGCATCTGCATAACGTTTGGTTATACCCGTCAGCATATTATCATACGAAGAATAGATCCCCATGTTTGGATTGAATGTATCATACGGAAACTCATTCACATCCAGTGCCCAACGGCCATCCTCACACCGAAAAAATCCAAAGATATGGAAGGCATAGCGAAATCCGTACATTTGTTGCCATTTGAGTCCCTGGAATTCATATACGGACCCATCCTTCACCGGTATCATCTCCTGGAGAAACCAATCATAGATTTGGGATTCCTTTGTAATTTCTGAAGGATGCATGAATGTTTACTTGGATTAAGTGTATTCTCTTTATAACTGATCATACGATTGAGCGTCGTGTTATTCTTAGTTTCTTTCTGCGCGGGGTTTGACGTCTCTTCCGTATACCACCACCATTATGAATCATTCTATGTAAAGATTGAAAGTCTTCATAACTCTGAATCGTTATATCAGAAGGGAATAAGTCAATATCCCATACCGTTTGATCTTCATTGATATGTTTCACTACATACTTTGTATAAGGGGCAATTAGAACTTCATCTTCCCCTGCATTTATGGACAATGGGTCTATGAATGCATAATTACATAAGGGATGAACTGTGAATCTATAGAGAATTGGACCATAACTCCTTGCTGTAGTTTCCTTCGTAGAAGTGGATGTAAATGTCGGAAGTAGAAGGGGTGTGGATGGATCATTCTTCCTTAAATAATTTCTCTCCACCCCACGATATACAGTAAACGGGGCGGATACCTTAGGAAATTCTTGTATGTTTTTGTATAAATCTATAAAATAATGATAAAAATATTTATCAAGCAGAACTGTATTTTTCTGGATAATAATTTCTTTAATTCTTGGTTGCACGATTTCTTCATAAAAAAAGAGTAAATAGTTGTCGGATATACAGTCTATCGTACCATCGTCTAACATACAATATAGAAATGGGCACACTATATACTTATGAATTGCAAATCTATCTCTATCAATATCCATCGTTAAAACCTTATAGTCTGAAAGTGTAAGTTTACCCCGTAAAAACTGATTCACAAAGGTATCACCAATATGGGTATATTGCTGAAGAATAAATTTTGAACGTATACCAAGAGATTCTATATATCGGTTATGTAGTGTTTGAATACTTTCTTCACTGGATATAACATGTTGGTTCGGTTCAATTGTATAATATGTCAATGGATATTTATTGGTTGCGGTACACTTATACTCTAAATTATATTTCTTACGAAAGTAATCAAACAATGCCAATGTACCATATTCGTATGGATATAATCCTTGATCATCCGTTATATGTAGATTTCCTCCCCTGTTCATGATCTCTTCAATGAGATTGCGCAAATCCTCATCTATTCCTTCAGAAATACTATTCTTAAACAGATTGCGCAGAAGTATCTGTGGGGTTTGTACATGCGCACCTTTTGAAAGAAGATATTCTATAGTGGTTCTATTGTTTGGTGTTGCCGTAGCCAGTGTTAGTACATTTTCTCCCGTCATCGGATGAATTGCATTCATATCCGCGTTATATTTTATAAGAAGTTCTACCATAGATAAATTAGATGGTTGTATGCATGCGTACATGAGGAGTGTAAATCCCTGTTCGTCTATATAGTTTGCATCAAGATCAACTTGTAATGAAAGATCTATGAACGACAACTTAGAAATACGTTTATTCTTGATATAATGGATACATCTCTCTTCCGTTGTTTTACCCTGTAATATAATTGTATTCATACTCTCATTATTAGAGTTTGCAGAGTTATTGTAGTTTGAAGTATAATTGCTATAATCATCGGACAAGTTATTCATCTCTCTGATTGTTCTATAGAATATTATATTCCGGGGTTAAACGACTTAAAGCCACCGCCCATATACTTCTACTTAAGGATGTCACAGGATGGTTCAAAACTTGACACGACGGCAACGTCGGTTACCCCTGGTCAAGCGCCCACGATGTACCGCAACCTCTTAGAGTTGTACTATGCTCAGCACGACAATCGCCAGATTGTCTATCACCAGATCTCCTCCTTCAACCACTTCATCAACCATGAAGTCTCGCAAACGATCCTGCGATCTTGTCCTGTTCGTGTTACAGGATCGCCGGATTTGAATCTCACGGCAACGACCCGTGCGGCCGCAGGAACCGCAGGGACTGCCATCCGTGTCAGTGTGGAGGGGGCGGAAGACGGCCCCACCGCCATGAATACCACCAAGCCTGGTGGTCCCCTCCTCCAGGCCGCCCAGCCGGAATTCGGTGCTCCGCCGCCCCGTGAAGTAGAAGTCTGTGTGGAATTTGCGAACGTCCAAATTCGTAAACCCACCATCTTTGAAAACAACGGCGCGGTGACCCCGATGTATCCGAACGACGCCCGTCTCCGCAACATGACCTACGCCGCTCCCGTCTACACGGACATCATCGCCACCTACACCATGCGCACTCCGACCATCCTTCCCGATGGATCCCGTGGCGAACCCACGGTGGATGTGCGTCGGCGCACCCTTCCCCACGTTCACGTCGGTAAGGTCCCCGTCATGGTCGGCAGCGATTTCTGTCTCTTGTCCGACACCCCCGAAAAGACTCCGCGTGAACTCGGTGAATGTTCCGAAGACGTGGGGGGCTACTTCATCATCCAGGGTGGAGAACGTGTCGTCATCAGTCAGGAACGTATGGCGGAAAACACCCCCTTCATCTTCCGCAACAACAAGCCCCGCAAGAAGGAAGTGGAAGTTATTGATATCAAGTCCATCGGTCCCGACAATGAAGGTGCACCGAAGACGCTTTCCGTCAAGATTGTCCAACATCCCAAGAATGCTATTGCTCCCGAACACATCATTGTCACCTGCCCGCGCATCAAGACCGACATTCCCCTCTTCATCATGATGCGCGCCCTGGGAATTCAGAGTGACAAGGAAATCATTGAACTCATCTGCGGTTCCGTGGATACGCCCTACGATATGATCTTCCAGGAATGTATTGAAGAGGCCAGTGGGATTACGACCACGGAACAGGCACATGAATGGCTCGCCGCGAATCTCGGAAACGGGGGTGGTTCCCGTGAATCCTATTCGGCCAATACGCTCCAATCCACGAAGCCTCCACGCATCAACGTCATCAAGGAGATTCTGGCGGAAGAGTGTCTTCCCCACGTGGGCGGCACCACCATGCTCTTTGAGAAGGCGGCCTTCATCGGCTACATGACCAAGAAGGTGTTGGACGTCTTCACGGGACGGGTTCCCCACGATGATCGTGACTCCTATCCGAACAAGAAGGTGGAACTCCCTGGCAATCTCATGGGAAACCTATTCCGGTATCTCTTCGGTACGAAGGTCATCAAGGACATGAAGAACAGTCTCACCAAGGAAATCCATAACGGTTTCTGGAAGAGCAGTGGCAAGATTGAGGACATCATCAATCCCAGTAACGTCTACAAGATCCTCAAGTCCACCATTGTCAGTATCGGTATGAAATCCGCGCTGGCCACCGGTAACTTTCCGGGCGGCAAGATGGGGACGAAACAGGGTATCAGTCAGGTCATGAATCGTCTGACCTATCTGTCTGGGATTTCCCATCTGCGTCGTCTCTCTACGCCGGCGGAAAAGACGGGGAAGCTTCTGGCTCCCCGTAAGCTTCACAGCACTTCCTTCGGATTCATCTGTCCCTGTGAAACGCCAGAAGGTCATGCGGTCGGTATTGTCAAGAATTTGAGTAGTACGGCCCTGGTCACTCTGCCGATGTCGCCGGAACCCGTGGTAGATTTCCTCTACGATGTTCTCCAGATGAAACATCTGGATGAGGTGGGCCGTGCCGATCTCTTTACGATGGTCCGCGTCCTGGTGAACGGAGCCTGGATCGGTGTTCTGGACGTAGATGCGAAGGGGGCATCGGATGCAGCCAACAAACTCCGTCAGGCGAAGCGCAAGGGGCGAATCCATATTCACACCGGAATTACCTACAAGCCGGCCCGTCGTGAAATCTGGATCAATACGGAAGGAGGGCGTCTGATCCGCCCCGTCTACAATGCCGCCGCCATCCGTGAAATCACGGCGAATCCGGCCTGTGCTCCGACGTGGATCAAGGAATACCGCGGCCTATACTGGAATGATGTTCTGCAGTGGGAGAGCCCCAACGGCGAACACCTCATTGAGTTCATTGACCCGACGGAGACCGAAAATCACTACATCGCCATGACCGCGGAGGAAGTCGGTCGGGATCACACCCACGTAGAAATCCACCCCTGTCTGGTTCTGGGTACGATGGCCTCCAATATCCCTTTTCCTGATCACAATCAGGCGCCCCGTAATGCCTACCAGTCCTCTATGGGCAAACAGGCAATGGGAGTCTACGCCCTCAACTTCCGTGAACGTCTGGATACGATGGCCAATCTCCTCTGGTATTCCTCCACGCCGTTGGCTTCTCCGTACATGAGTCGCTACTACCATGCGCAGAGTATGCCATCCGGGTTCAACATCGTCGTCGCGATTATGACCTACGGTGGATACAATCAGGAAGATTCCATCATGATCAATCGTGCGGCGCTGGATCGCGGTCTCTTCCGTTCGGAGTTCTATCGTACGTACAAGGATGAAGAAAAGAAGAATCAGGCCAGTGGTGAGGAGGAACGATTCTGTCGTCCCAATCCGGCGACCACCCGTCACATGAAGTTGGCGAACTACGAGAAGCTGGGTCCGGATGGGATCGTGCCGGAAAACGTCTTTGTAGATCAGAATGATGTTCTGATTGGGAAGGTGGCGCCGATTCGTCTCCGTGGTGCAGATGGTGCAGCGATGGCCGGCATTAATCATGCATCCCTGCATGCGATGTCGTCGGTGGCTGCGGCACAGGCGGTAGAAGCCGCGGGGGGAAAGCGCTATCGTGATTCCAGTAAGCTCATGCGTACGAACGAATCGGGGTACGTGGATCGTATCTATCGGGGCCGGAATGGTGAGGGATATAGTTTCGTGAAGATCCGTGTACGGGAAGAGCGTGTACCGGTCATTGGTGATAAGTTCTCATCGCGTCACGGTCAGAAGGGGACGTGTGGTCTGATCCTGGAACCCGAGGATATGCCCCAGACCGCCAACGGGATTGTACCGGATATTATCATCAATCCTCACTGCTTTGTCGGTTCCACCCTGGTGTCTACTCCAAACGGGGTGGCGAAGCGTATTGACTCCTTCTCCGAACAGGGGTTGGAAAAGGTATTCACCTGGGATCCGGAAACGCAGGATATGAAGACGTCATTCTCTCTGGGTCTGGAAAGTAAGGGAGTGAAGGATACGATCAAGCTCACGTTGGTGGACGGTCGTGAAATGATCTGTACGCCGGAACACAAGTTCATGGTGAAGGCCGGTGCGGGTCATATTGAAAAGGAAGCCAAGGATCTGACCTTTACGGATCAGCTCATTATGGCGCCGATTGGGACGGAGGATGTTGTCTGTCCGAAGGAGAAGGATTGGTCGCTGACCTTTGGAGAATACCATCTGGATATGAACCAGAACCGTGAGAAGGCGCTGGCATTCGCCCGTCTTCTGGGGTACATTCATACGGATGGCTGTCTGTCATATAGTGAGAAGACGAAATCGTATTCAAGTGTCTTGTATATGGGTACGATGATGGATGCCCGCAGTATTATGGAAGATGTCTTCCTAGTAACGGGGAAGGCACCAAAGATTGTGGACTATGATCGTGCAGATATCAAGAGTTTCAATATCAATCTTCCCCGAAAGTTCGCATGGGCTCTCGCACAGATACCTGGAATGACCTGCGGACGTCGTACGACCCAGGAAGCTTCTTACCCTGAATTTCTCTTCGCAGACAATTGTCCGTCTTCCGTGATTCGTGAATTCTTAGGAGGCTGCTTTGGTGGGGATGGTTGGTCTCCCTATCTGAAAGGAAAGGATGGAAAAACGTTTAGTAATGTTGCATTTTCCCAATCCATCTGTGAACGATTTCAGGAATCTATGGTCCAACGTATGACCCAGTTCATTGAATTGATGGAAAAGGTGGGTGTAGAAGCGGATATTATTCGTGTTCGTGATTGTCATGCTAAAAGTGAAACCTATAAATCCGATCCTCGTGTGAGCGTAGAGATACAGGTCAATTCAAATGAACAGTTCCGCAAGAAGATTGGATTCCGTCATTGTATTGACAAACTCCTTCGGCTGGAAGCTGCCTGTGTGTATGAGAACTATTGTGACCAGGTTCGTGAACAGCACAATATGGCCATGGACATTGTCAATACCAATATGGAAGAAGTACGCAGTATCCCGAAGGCACTATCTAAAGTATTTGATCATTATTCTACTACAGAAACAAAGGTATTAAACGATTATTATTCTCTTCTTACCTCTACTCTTATCAGTAATCGCCGTAAGGCAAATCGCTCCACTTCCGTGGGAGTCTTTGACTACAAGTTCATGGAAACTGCTAAGGAATTCTTGGAATCCGCGAACTGCCTGAAGTGGTTTGACAAAAAGGAGTATATTGTTCCCCGGGATTCTACTGTATTCCCGTCATACAATCTGGGGATTATGAAAAAGGAAGCGGGGACGCCGGAAGTCGTGTATGATATTGGTGTGGCGGGGACTCACAAGTTTATATCACAAGGGAGTGCAGTGTCTAATTGCATCCCGAGTAGAATGACCTGTGCACAGCTCATGGAAACTCTCCTGGGCCGACTGGGCTGTGAGTTGGGCTTCCTGGGCGATGCGACCCCCTTCAACAAACACATGACCACCGAAAATATCTCCGAAGTTCTTCAGAATCACGGTCTCCACCCCCACAGTGACGAAGTCCTCTACTGTGGCTACACGGGTAAGCAGATGCCCACGAATATCTTTATGGGCCCTTGTTTCTATCAGCGCCTGAAGCACATGGTGGACGATAAGCTCCATTCGCGTAGTACGGGCCCACTGGTCATGCTTACCCGTCAGCCTGCGGAAGGTCGTGCCCGTGATGGTGGTCTGCGTTTCGGTGAGATGGAACGCGATGTCCTCATTGCGCACGGTGCATCGGCCTTCCTGAAGGAGCGTATGATGGAAGCCTCCGATAATTTCCAGGTCCATGTCTGTAAGGGTTGTGGTCTCATCGGTGTCGCGAACAAGGAGAAGAATATCTGGCAATGTACGGGTTGCGGCAACACGACGGATTTCAGTCAAGTCCGTATCCCCTATGCCTACAAGCTCTTCCTCCAGGAGTTGGAATCCATGAATATCAGCAGTCGTATTCTACCCGAAATGCGTCTGCGCGGCATCACCGAAAACGGCGAACGCGAATAAAAATCTCCGGCAAGAATAGAACGATGAATCTCCTGGCGGTCCTCGTTGAATTTCTGGGAACCTTCATTTTCCTCTCCGTCATTGTCGCCACTGGCAATGCCTGGATGATCGGTGCAACTCTGGCCGTACTCATTTATTTTGGTGCAGCGATATCGGGCGGGAACTTCAACCCGGCGGTTTCTATCATGTCCTGGTACAACCGTTCCCTCTCTACGGAAAATACCATCGCCTACGTCATTGCACAGGTTGTCGGCGGTATCCTGGCCGTTACCGTATACAACCGCCTCAAGTAAATCCGACACCAACATCATCATGCTGTAATTATACATTGCTATTTCCCCGTAATAAAATCACCCGGAAATATAAAATGGATGCATCCGATTACATCAAGCGCGCACGACAGCGGATGGTTACCGCCGATGTGTTGGGCAAACGCACCCAGTTCAATGAAGGGCGCCGGGCCTGGTTTAATATCCAGATGAATGCAAACGATTATTCTACGTATCAAGAAATCACACAGGGTACGGTGGAACTCACGCCCGCCGAATACACCGAGATTGTACAAGATGCAACGGTAGGATAAATTCGCCTCACAGATCCCTTTGAAGTACGGTATGATGCCAACACGAGTCTCTTGACAATTACGATTCCTGAAATCAGTGACTCCTCCTTTGATGACTACAATTTTTATTTTGTCGGCCCCTATGAAGAATCTCAGTGGTCCGTAATGCAGAAGATGACCCGCACGGGTTCAGTCCTGTCTGTATCGTGTACGTATCATAACGAAATTAGAGGGAAATTATTTGCGTATCTTACGATGTCATCCGATACAACTCCTCCCCCCTGGTCAGGAAACCCTGATGTTGTTCTCTATGGAGGTTTTTCTTCCGGTGCAACCAATAACTATGCCGTATATCATTCCACAAACCCAATCCCATTCAATTTTGATTATTACAAGGACAACCCTGTAAACAATACGGGTATTCGGTTGGATAGAGATTTATATGGATATGTAACCGATGGAATTGTTGAGATAAACAGGGGGGTCACGATCGTGACTGTGTTCCGCAACGGGGTGAATAAGTTTGTTCTTCAATATAATAATGTGGGGAGGGGTCCCGGGTCAGGTTTGATCTACCCTCAAAATTTAGACACCCCCGTATCGACAGACAGTGTGACCTTCATAGAAAATGCGGCGGATTACTACACGATTCAGGATGACAGTCACCTGGTTGTCGGCGAAACATATCGTATCATGGATCTGACCCAGCAGAGCACGACCCATTACATATTCTACTATACAGAGTTTACGATTCCTCCCCTAAATCCATAATTCACTTCCCGCGCATTGCAGACCATGCGAATACTCCGACCAGGGTCGCTACACTCAGTCCCATCAATAAATTCTCAGTAGATTCGTTGTCCCGAATGTCCTGGAATGATTCCGTTGTGTTGGCGACCTTCAGAGTTGGTGGCATGGTCGGACCCTGGACCTGGGTACAGAGAGCGTACTTCCCCTGTGCCGGTGCCGCCGTGGCGGCCGGTTCCGTTGCGGGGCACCCCGCCGGCGGTTTCTGCACGTAGCTGCCATCCGGATTGTAGCACTTCGGTGTCGCTCCGAATTCGCCCTTGGAAATGGAAATCGCAGAACCGTCCTGATCATACGCCTGGACCCAGCGGGTCTGCATCGGCATCCCGTTCACATTCTGAATATCGCCCAAAATATACGGATCCGACGGGTTGTTCGGATTGGAAATCTGTCCGTTTACGGTTCCCACAGGACACTGTATCTGCTGACAGACAGGATAGCCTGTTCCGGTCACCGCCGAAAAGATGGGGCGTGGATCCAGGGCATCCCGTGCATTTTCTAACATACCGGGTGCAAGCCCCTGCAGGCCTGGAAGACCCGACGATGCCAGCGCCGCTTTCACATTGTCGCCCAGAATATCGCCCTTCGTCACGCCGTCAAAGTAATCGGACATACTGGCTCCGTTGGAACAACGCAATCCAGTATCCAGAAAGTAGCGAATCCCCATGGGCGACTGAGCGTATCCATCAAAGCCGGTCGCCGTACCGAAGGCGATCACGTCAATGTAGTGATTCACACCGCCGACCGCATCCAGAATCGCTCCAAAACTGGATTCCACGCGAACTCCAATATCTCCCGGAACCGCGATATTGTCCGCAAACGAATAATTGGGGCCAAAGTATCCATAGTTATCCTGTGTAGACATCCCCCCTACCCCCTCCCGCGATTTTTAGTTTTCGTTTTTGATTTTGCCCAAAACTTGACCCCCCCGCCCCCAGATACCCACCCGGTCGGCAGGATGACAGATTTGTGGCCCTCCTTACACGCAAGGAAACCGGATAAATACGATGATTATCTGGAAACGCTCACCAACGACGAAGCCATGCAATTGGCGTTGATGGAGGATCAGGCAAAGGACGGGCATTGTTGCCCCACGTGCGATGACAGCGGGAAGTTGGAGACTATCGGTTCGGAAATAATTTGTCAGCGCTGTGGTACGATCGTTGATATCCCATTGGAAATGGGTGCAGAATACCGGTGGTTCAGTAACGATACGCATTCGGGAAGCGGTGGAGCCGATCCCAGTCGGTGCAGTTTTCCGATCAACCCGTTGATGCCCGAAAGTAGTCTGGGGACCATGATTCTCTCCCGTGCGGGTTCCGGATCCGCGACGATGCGCAAGATCAAACAGTATCACCTCTACAACCTGAATCCGTATCGTGAACGGACCCTCTGGACAATCTTTGAGTCGCTCCAGGTGCGGGCTTCCAATGCGGGGATCAGTACGGCGATCGTGGAAGAGGCGAAGGAGCTCTTTGCACAGCTCACGGCACACACCAGTTGTCGGGGCCAGGGCCAGCGGGATACGATGTTGGCCGTTTGTCTCTGGGAATCTCTGAAACGTCATGGAACTCCCCGAACGCCCAAGGATATTGCGGCGGTCTTCAACATCACACAGCAATCCGTAACGAAGGGAATCAAGCAGTTCCAGCAGAACTTTGCCATTCGCCTGATGAGTGAGGATACCAGTACGTACACGAATCCTGTCATAAAACCGAAGGTGATGGAAAAACCGAAGGTGGACGAAGCCAAAAAGGGGGAAGAGAAAAAGAAAGAGGAAGAGAACGGGACTGTCGCATCAACAGATAAGGAGACGAAGGAATCCATGGTTGCCCGTGCGAAACATCGCCAGGCCCTTCTGAAACAGACGCTGACCCGTACCACGACCTACGAAGATTTCATTACCCCGTTCCTCACGAATCTGAGTCTTCCGAACTCCGCCACCGTAGAATATATGGTCCGTGCGATCTGTGCCCGCATAGAGGACATGGGGGTCGTCCCGGAAAACACCCCGCCCTCCCTGACCGCCAGTGTGATCGCATTTACCTGTAGCGAACTGGGGATTACGCTGGACTTTAATGATCTGTCCCGTGTCTGTGGAGTCAGTTCCGTTACGATTCAGAAGTGTCTGAAACGTATGTCCCCCTGGAAAGCAAAACTCTTGGAAAATCTATCATAGAAAAGAGGAACCGATCCAGGAAAAACCTCTCTGAAATATTTCGCAGGGAACAGTAATGGGTGCATCAGGGAGTCGTATCGCACTGGACAATCCGTTTCCGATTGACAAAAAAATCAATAATGACCTGGACTTACTATCGTTAGTCGTCGCGCGTGTGTTGAATACGGGGGATATTTACGACATTGCAAACTTGGGACGTCCCGGTGTATGTGGGGACTACGCAGTGTTTTTGAAGAAGCAGATTGAGAAGAAACTGCTTCCGTTTGTTGCAAAGATAAAGACAAAGGACGGAGAGGAGAAGGACGTGGAAGTCGTCTATCAGAATCCCCGTAAGGCGATTGATGATTCCGCCCAACAGAAACAGATTTGTTCCCAGTTGGCGGATTCTGCCATTCGGGTAATCTCCATCATTGTGGCGCTGTTGGCCTCTATTCAGGTGGCAACTCCCTCCCGTGAAACGGCGATTTCCAGTATTGTTCAGAAACCGACCGCCCAGGCGAAGAAGACCGAAATTCTGACGATTCAGGCGGGAGGTGGAATCCCCGAAGTCCGGAACTGGCTGGTCACAAACGGCTATATTTCCGCCACCTCTGATAGTCGTCCAGGCAACAAGGTAGAACTCATCAACCCCACGAAGGACAATTATCGGTTCTACATTTCCTTCATGAAGACGGAGGGAAATATCACCCGCGCCTTTCTTTCGGCAGAGGGTGGACGGGAAGGCGAAGAAATGCCCACCGGGTCTCTGACCGTACAGTTCATGAACCCGGTTCCAATTCCCGGTACTGCGAAGTCCGTATTACCACTTCGTATTCAGGACAGTGCCGGTGTTGCCTGGATGGTCGGTGTTCTCTACGACACGGTCTTTAAGTCCCTTGTTTCAACGACGCCCTACACCTCTCCCTTCACGCAGTTCTACACGATGTTCCGTCGTACACAGGGATGGACCGGAGAAGCCGGCTATCGTGAGACCCGTCAGCAATTGGATCAGGCAAACCAGGTGTTCCAGCAGGCGCGTAATTCCACGACCCCGCATATTATTTTGCAGCAGGCCCTGTCGGATTTCTTCTCACAGTACATCACAGGGTTCAATCCGGCGATGGCAGGTCAGATTCAGGGGGTTCCAGGATATCCAGGTGTTGCCGGCTTTCCAGGCGTTCCAGGATATCCGACTGCTCCAGGGGTTCCTGGTTATCCGGCCTATGGTGCAGCCCCCACATACGGACAGCCCACCCCGTTCGGTGCCGTGACACGTCCTCTGGGTGTACCGGCGGCCCCATTGACAGCCCCTTCCTACAGTTTCCGTCCGCCCCAGGCCGGTACGCTGGACTATGATATCCCCCTATCCGCCTCCCGATTTATTAACTCCATCATGGGCGGGTTCAAGGCAATGGCGGTCAAGAAGAGCTGCCCCGCGGCAGTCCGCGCGATTACGTTGGCCGCGAAGGTGAATCCGGATCGCACAATTCAGACCGGTATCTGTCGGGATCCCTACTGGACGGAAACCAGTATGAAGGGAATCTATCCCTATTTGACCCTACAGTTCCTGTGTATCAAGGACTGGTCCAAACTGTCGGATGCGACTCTTGCGGGCGTTACATTTGACGACGAAGGTCTGTGGAATGAATTCTTGCGGGGACTGGCGAAGATTTACGACGGGCGGGGTGGAAAGCTTCCAACACTGAAGTTGCCCGAAAGACCGGCGATTATGATAGAGAATCTGAACTACACAGGGACACCGGACATTGAACTCTGTAAGACCACTGCCCAGAACCCACGGGTCGGATTCCAACCGATTCAGGCCTTCCTGGAAACGTTACAGACTCTGTACGGCGAACACATCAAACAGGTCTGGGCGATTCTGAATGAACTCATTCTGGTGATTGAGGATCCAGATACCCGTCAGAATATCGTGCGTCTCCATCCGGCCGTTGTGAAGACAGGAACGCAGAAATATGTGAATGACCTTGCGATTAAAGCCCGTCGTCAGATTATCAAACACTATCTGGATGTGGAGAAGGCGTACACGGATACGATTGTCGCCCTGACCAAGGTATAAAGTTGACACCCCTGACGCCCTGTACGTCATAGGTACGATGTCCACGATGAAGTCTATCAATAACAGCGTTCGCATGATTCTTGTCCAGAAGGGGGAAGGGTATGCCATTGAGAAGAATAACGATATGGTTTTCCATATTCATAAGATGGCGAATACGGCGTCCACGAATGTCACGGATTCCAATGATGATTGGTTCTATGTCCGCGGTTCCGTGAATATGCCGTGTGGTCGCAGTGATCGCGCCGAATCGTATGCGATGAAGATGCCGGATCTCTTGGATTGGGTAAAGTATATGGCAAAGATGATTGAACTTGACTCTGAACCGATTGAAGCGATTCAGATTGATTTTCCGTTCCTTCCGACCGCATATATTTCCCGTAGCAATTTCCTCCTCAATTTGAATGAGATTGCGCAAACGATTCGGTATTCGCTGGATTGGCTGGACACCGATGAAATTGGAACGATGAAGGGGCTGCGTGATGATGATTCTGATTCTGATTCTGATTCTGATTCTGATTATGATTTCACTTCGGATTCATCGTCCTGCAGTTCTTCTTCCTCCGAAGAATCGGATGATGATTCCTCTTCGGATTATAGTGAAGACGACGAGGAAGAGGAACTTGAAGAGGAGGAGTATACGGTTCATCGCCACAGTTGCGAAAATCGTCACAATCGTATCCTAAACTATCGTGGATGCGATTATGATGAAGAAGAATCGGCAGAAGAGTCCGACGATAGTGACGACAGTGATTACGAGCCACCGTCCTATGTGAAGGAGCAGGTTTCCAAGCATACAAAGTACAATGAGGATGGTACTCTCCGTTCGGTTACGCATCGCTCATACCTCAATACCGATGGAAAGTGGGTAAAGGGTCTCTGGATCACTGCCCGCCGGCCGTAATTTCAAGATCACTTGTACCCCACTGGGTCGGTAACTCTTCGGGATGATTCGCATTGAGAAATCCAATCGCAATCCATTCTCTAGACCACCCCCACGGATCATCATATCTCTCTGGTTTTTTGGCGGCATGACACCAAAGAGATTTCCAACCACCCCGTTGCGCAACACAGGACCAACAAACACCTGTCAGATTCATACCCGATACGACAAACCCCGTTCTATCCCCCAGTCCGGAATCGGTTACGATCACAGACTCCGTTACTTTCTCAGATGTTTCGGTATGATCTTCAAAACACCGTGGTACTCCCCACCATCCCCACCCGTACTCCAGCGAAGCAATCGCTTTATACCATCCGTTTCTGTACACCGATAGAAGACCTGTGAGTGTGAGTTCCCACGTAAACCCCAACACGAAGGGTCCCGTGCGCCACCAGATCCACGTCATAAATTCCCGCATCAGCATTCGTCCATACCCCTGTCCCCGATACCCCGTGTGAACAACCAATGTTTCAACGACCCACAGGTTGACATCACGCACTGCCTGCGGACGTAACACACATGTCGCAATCAGTTGGTTGTCAAGCCAGAGACACGGAATCCATGCCCCCTGGAGACGATGGCATATTTCGGATTCACAAAAGCGTGTACCTACAAGGCGTTTCCAGTCATGGATCGGAAGATCCGCGATTGTCATAGATTGATAGATGATGTTCGGGGGAAGAGGAACCCGTTGTGGTGGTAAGAGAGTGCAGTAGGGACTCTCCGATTTGGTTCGGGTCGTTGCAATATCTATCCACGGATCCGACCATATCATTACATGGTAATATGTTATAAATGGTTTAAATAGATAATATATGTACGCAATATAAGAATGACTGTGGCATTTTACGCTGCAGAAATAGAGGAAGAACTACAATCGGACCCCCGTGTACATATTCTTCAACGGATGCGGGGGGCCAAGGCGGTAAATATGATGGCAAAGGCTCTCTTTTTTCATGAAACGGATAAAGCGGCATCCAACGAATGGATGCAGCGCTTCACGGCTGCAGAGAAGCGCGGTGCCCGGTTGTTTATTTACACCCGTCGGAAGCGTATTCATTCGGATGTTCTCTTCAAATTAGCGATTCGTGATAGTGTGGTGGGTCACCGATTTCCACTCCAGGAGGGGCTGCATGTAATGGAAGAAATCTTTCGCCTGACGCCCTAAATGTGACACGGTCGCGGACATGATTCATAAACATCGCGCAAACCACCATGAACGACGTCCCTCCTCTTAATCTTCAAGGTATCCGTGAGAAAGCCCAGAACCGCTGTGGTTCATTCTGCTGTAAGAAGAAACTTCTCTTGACAGACATGACCTGTCCAAACTGTATGACCCGTTTCTGTTCCGCACACCGACTCCCGGAAGATCATAAGTGTGATCACGATTACCAGAAGGCCGGAAAAGCACAACTGGAGGAACAGTTGGTCAAAGTAGTGGCGGAGAAACTGGATCGTGTCTAAAGAATCCAACCAGAAAACACAGGAACTATCTTACAATGATTCCTGTGTTTTCCAAAGTCCGTGCCATTTTTGCATATGAGCGGGATGAAACCGGAAAGCCTACCGGTCGGTGTACGCCGGAATTGGCATTTACCCCCAGTGACAATCTCCGTGTGACGGCGAAGATGGATGGCACGTGTTGCTACATCAAGGATGGAAAGATGCACGGGCGTCTGGATATTCGGAATGATATTACCAAAGCGCCGGCCGATTGGTTTCCTACCGCGGGAACCGAACCGGATAAGGGTGGACATGTCATCGGATTCCGGCCAATTCTCAAGAAAGATGGCAAACTCACGGCAGGAGATTACAAGTGGCATAAGGAAGCCCTGGATCCTACGGATTCTACCAAAGCCGTTTTCCTGGAATGGAATCCAGAAGTAAAGGCCTACAAGTATGTGACCCGCCCTCTCTCCGATTTTGATGGAATGACGGTGGAACTAGTGGGGCCGAAGGTAAATACAAACCGACATAAACTCCAGCGACTGGCCTATATTGTCCACGGATCCACCGTATTAGATATTCCCTGGCAGGATTTCAATGCTCTCAAAGAATGGTTGGACAGCGACGACGGAAAATACTATGAGGGGATCGTAATCCATGATCTGGGTGCGCAGAAGCTCTACAAGTGTCATCGGGGACATCTGGGGATGATTGCAAGTAAGAACATTGTGGACTGGAAAGGCCAGCCTCTTCCGATTTATGAATAGAGATAAGAGATACGCATACGATATAAATATATATCATGAACATACAAATATATGGAAATCACTGAAGGAAATACTATAACAACGATATATTTTATTATGTGTTGCCCACGTATCCGCATGTCTGAATTAATATTAGGGATTGCCTTTACAAAAGAAGAAGCAGAACAAAAGAAAAGGGAAATTGATGCCATCATTGCGATGAACAGATCAAAAATGGAGGAATGGAGAAAGAGTGACCATGCATGGATTCCATCAGAAGACCCAACCAATGATTTATGTTGTGGACAACTATTTAATGATGGGGAAGAAACCTATATTGATGTGTATCATTTTCGTAATGGGTTTTCCTTCCAATGAAGAATAATGTACCCCGGGATTCCGTGGGTGTATGATAAATTCCGGAAATGTAGGGTGCATCCGCGGTTGTGTATCCCCAAAAATACCCCGGACCTACATAACAACAAATGGAACATACATCCACACTTGGAAAACGTGAAACGATTGATTTGGTACGTCCTTATATTAAGAAAGGTGACGTATCATCTATAAAATCTATCCTGCAGAAGGGCGGGATCACCTGTAGCAAATTATTTTCCGAAATGGTAGCCCCCTTAAACCAGGAGCTGGCAGACGAAATTTATGAGAACATTAGAATTGATGAACCCGTTGAAAATGAGACATCCCTCTATTTTATTGTATGTGATTACGACTACAATAATGAAGTGATTTTAGGGGTTGCTTCCAGTGAAGAGGAGGCACGCAAGAAACAATCTGAAATCCGTACGATTCAAAAGTTACATCGTAGCTCAACACAGTCAACCGGTTATTATCTCTGTGATGACCATGACACCTTATCACCCTATATTGTAAAGCAGATCTTTCGTGACGGAATTGCTGTTGAACGGATGCACATGAAAGATTAAACCCAATCAAACATAAAGACGTATTAATCTACACAATCAATGAGTCTTTCTGTACCATTTTTGTTAGGAATACAACATCTTCCGTGGCACATGGTCGCCAATTTCAATATCCAAAAGAAACAGCAGGATCCACGCTTTCAGCCCCTGAAATATCGGTTTGATATTGATCGTGAAGCGGGACACGTTCTGCGTACGGATCCTCTGTGGCCAAAACTCTTGGAGGCATATCGGATTCATCTACACACGGGGAAGATCCGCCCCTATCCAATGTTCCTGGCCAATTTCTGGGATTACGAACATGTACGGATTCAGTATGTCCGCCCGGAAGATTTGCCTCACATTGTGGTAGAAGAGAACGACGGTCGGGAACGGATCTGTTACACCCGTCCTCTAACGAAACTTCCCGCGTAATCTATGTATAAATGCTTTGAACCCAGATGGCTCAGGTGCAGCAGTTAGTTTCGTTACCGATTCTTGCAGATGAGTAATTTGTTTACTTAGATCAAGTATCATTAAGAAGAGCGATCCGTCATAACCAACATAGTATTTCTTACAAGTAATAACAGGAATTCCATCTCTAACTTCCTTTGTTAGATCAAACGTAATACGAATAGAATCAGCTACCTTGCTTGCAAGCATGCGCACAGTGAAGTCATCCAGCCCTAGGATGCATACCTTAAATTTACTCCTCCAACTATTATTCGTTGCATAGGTGGTATTGAGAATCTTATCTAATTCCATCCCAAGCCGGGTTACACGTTCACAATAGCCGTTACAGTCAATTTCAAATATTTTTTTCTCAGGGTCAATCACATGTTTTATATCTCCATCAAAGGAGAACGTAAGTTCCCCGTACAATATATTATGTTTATATTCTTCATCCCGCTGTTTATAATATTCTTTTTCTTCTCTACGTTCTGCATGCAGTCTTTTACGAAATTCCAAATCTTCTTCTTCCTGTTTTTGCATTTCTTCATGTATCTTTCCATCCCCCTCCTTGTATTTTAAGTATTCTTCTTCTGTTAGTAAACCCATATTCGTTTTGGGATTTATACCATTATCATGTAATGTTACGATATCTATAATAGGAATATCATTCTTACATTCTCCATTAAAAGAAAATGTAAACGTACGACTGACCCAGATATCACTTAACTTTATTGGTTGAATATACGCGTCAAACATACGATCTTTCAATTGTTTCGGGCGCAAGTTTTTACGAAGAAGATCTTCTAATGGAAGTTTATCCATGATTCTAACCTTATGCGTACCATTCCAGCCGTTGTAATCTGTATAGTTAAATGGAAACTTCCCATTGTATATAACCGCGTTCATCGTAGTATATACAGTACGTAGAATAATTTATGTCGCAATTAACGCGTAAACAAAAAGAGATACTGGTATTCGTATCCAATCGCCGTCAGATCCACGTGCGTCTGTAACTTGAACCCCACATCCTCAATCTCCTTCACCATCGCCTCAATATTTGGCATCCAGACCCGCTGTTCGTGGTGGCGTTTCCGTCCATCCTGGAACGTGAAATCCTCCACGTACGCCGCCCGTGAGCCATGGAGCTGGAAGTCCCCGTGATACTCAAATTCCTCAAAGGTCACTTGACTCTTCGTGACCCGTTCGTCGGCATATTTCTGTACAGAAAATCCAACAAAAGGCGACGCCGATTCCAAAATCGGATCAAACTTCAACTTATTGACGATATGCACACAGAGAACTCCCCCCGGTGCCAACCAGAGGAACGCATTCTTGAGCATTTCGGTACGTTTCGCCTCCAGATAAATGGTGAAATAGTACATCGTAATCAGATCCGTTTGTTCCGCGGGCATCATGGTAGCTTCGGTCGCATCTCCCACCCGATAGAAATCCGCGGATTTGGGATACTTGCGTTTGGCTTCTGCGATCATGTGTGCCGATTTATCGTATCCAACTACGGAATGTACTCCTAATTGACGAAAGACGTCTACGTGGAGTCCGGTTCCACAGCCGATATCGGCAATCCGTAGAGTTGCCACATCCCGCCCCTGACTCTTCATCCAGTCAATGGGTGCCTGGACTTCGGCCCCTGCACGGGCTCCAGGCTGTACGAGTGCATCGTAGACTTTGGAGTAGAATTTGTCGTAACATGCATCATCCTGACGTTCATCTACACCTCCCTCTCCAGGATTTGCGAACCCCTCTATGGTATTGAGATCCAGATCCACATCCAGAGCCCGTCTTCGTTTGTAGGATTTCATAAGTTCCCACAGATACGCGATACAGAAAAGGAGTACAACGATTCCCAGAATGAGTGGCCAGATGCTATCAAAATCAAGATCCATGATCCCCCTACCGTACGGTAATATTTCCGGTTCCTCTTCCGAACCCAGAATAAGGGGATGCCACCGGCACGTGTAACACTCTGTGGCTATGAGCTGGCCGATGTACGTAAGAATCTACGGGACGCCATTGACCGTCGTGATGCCCGTATCGCAAATCGGTGGACGGCGGAGTTGGTGGCCACTCCCGGCGCCATCGGATCTCTATGGGCATCCTATTGGGTGGCGTGGGCTTCTGCACAGGGCGCCGGGTCGCCGTCTCTCACCATTCCGATCCTCCTGCATCAAACCTGGGAAAAACTGGTTCCGATTGCCCACGAATGCGGAGGCGACTGGTCCAGATTTCGGAATGATACCCGTGTTCGGGCGATCTGCGGGGAAATGACCAAACGACTCTTGACCCAGCCCCGACCGACACCAGTGGTCTGGCCCTCCAAAGAGATTATTACGTACGACGTCAATACGATGCGATCGGGGACTCTTCCGGCCGCCGCGGATTCTGCCATTGTGTTACGGGTCTGGGACCGCGACGAAGATGCGATGGAACTCCGATTTATGGCCGGGCGTTGGATTGACGCACTCCAGCGCGGAGATATTCGTTCCGCTCTGTCTGCGATTGCCTGGACGATGATGACGCCCCAACAGCAGGGACTTCAGGTCCCCCCGAAATGTATGCCCCGTGGCCCCGCCGATCTGCCTCCGAAACAGCAGAAATCGCCCATCTGGTTCTGGTTGGCCATCGGGAAATCGCTGCTCTCTTCGCAGAAGGAAACGCTCCATCGGGGCTGGTCCACCTTTCATACGTATATCACGGAAGCATTCCGTCTTCACACCAAACGTTGGACCGCCACCGACCGAATGCGAATTCTGTTGGCCTGGACGCTACATATTCGGGCTTCCATGACGCCCCAGCCCGAAAGTATTTGGGTGGCCCCGCCAATCCAGCAGACCCATCAGGAAATAGAGATTCCGTACCAGGAAATTGCTGCGGAATTGGCCGATCCGAATAATGTCGTGATGCCCGTGGAACAGCGAAACAAACCGCCGCCGCTCACCGAAAAGGAGGAGAAGAAACTGGCCGAAAAGAGGGCCCAGGAACGAATGCAGGAAGCGGATGCGAAGATCATGGCGATGTTGGGACTGGCCGACAATGATTAGGGGGCCAAAAACTTGACACCACGCGACCCCCCGCCTGTTCCCATGTACAAACGACGACAATGACTGCCAAGATGCGCGAAGCCGAAATTCATTCTCTTGTGAAGCGACTGGAAGAGGCGAATTATGCCTACCACAATGGTCTCCCCAACACGATGGGGGACGACCAGTACGATGCTCTGTTGGATCAACTCCGTGATGTTGCACCGGATCATCCCTTTCTCTTCAAGGTGGGGGCACCGATTTCTACTGGCGATGAGGTGACGCTTCCAATCCCTCTGCCGTCTCTCAATAAGATCAAGCCCGATGGAAGTCTTCAGAAGTGGGCCGCGAAATTCGCTGGCGTGAAGGAGTATTCGGTGTCCGCGAAGTTGGATGGTTGTTCGGCTCTGTGGCTCCCTGCCACGAAGAAACTCTATACCCGCGGTGATGGTGTGAAGGGACGGGATATCTCTATCTTTGTCCCCTACTTCAAGGGTCTGGCCTGTCCTCCCGCTTCCTTTGGGGTCAATGCCGTGCGCGGCGAACTGATCATGCGTACGGATTCCACTCTGATTCCGACGGGAAAGCTGGCCCGAAATATTGTCGCCGGTGCTCTGAATCGCCAGGAAGTGGATCGTACGCTCTTTGGAGAGATCCGATTCGTCGCCTACGAACTGGTGGAACCCTATCATTTGACGCCATCCGATGCAGGAAAACTTCTGAAGCAGGCGGGCTTTGAAACGGCCCGGGCAACGATCGTCCCCGTTGCGGAGTTCACGGAAACGCATCTGTCCGAACTCTTCAGTAGTGGAGAAGCAGTGTCACCGTATCAGATGGACGGAATTGTGGTGGCCCCGAATATCGCCCGTACTGCACCGGCCACGGAACTGCGCAATGGGCAGTCCGTAAATCCGGCGGATCGTGTGGCCTGGAAGACCCGACAGACGGCAGTGACGCGCCGTACGACGGTCCGTGCTGTAGAATGGAATATCAGTCACCAGCGCAATATGATTCCGCGGGTTCTCTTTGACCCGGTGGAGTTGCAGGGGGCGACGATTTCGGCTGCGACAGGTCTGCATGGACGATGGATCTTTGCCAACGGTGTGGGTCCCGGCGCCGAAATTGAGATTCGTCGTGCCGGTGATACGATTCCGCAGATCATTGCGGTTCATAAGGTGGCTCCTGCGGGCCCTTCCATGCCCCCGAAGTATCAGTGGGAGAGTGATTCTCCCGCGGCGATTCATATTCGGCCGGCGGATGGCGAAGGAGAAGAGGAGACCGCCCTGATTCGTCTGACGCATGCTCTTCAGGAACTGGGGGTAGAGAATGTGGGACCGGGTCTGGTGGCCAAGATGTACGAAGCCGGTTTCACCACGTTGAAGGCCATCTATGATGCCACCGCCGCGGATATCGCGGAAAAGGTGGACGGGTGCAAACAGAAGATGGCCGAACGTATCTGGATTGGTCTCCGTGTCAAACAGGCGGACTGGACGGAACTGAATCTCATGTGTGCCTCTTGTACGATGCCGCGGGGCGTGAGTCATACGAAGCTGCAGCCCCTCCTTACAATGGAACCGAATCCGGCAAAATGGACGACGGCGCTCTTTCAGGGAAAGCGACCGGCGGGTCTGAGTGACAAGACGGTGGATGCGATTGTGGCGGCGATTCCGACGTATCTCACGTGGCGTTCCTTCAATTTTCCGGGGCGGAAGATGCCTTCGGAAGAACCGAAGCAGACGACGCAACCGACGATTCCGGCTTCCGGCAAGGTGGTTGTCTTTACGGGATTCCGTGACAAGGACCTGGAAGCCCAACTCCAAGCGGCTGGTCACGAAATTGCCGCGACCGTGACCAAGAAGACCACCCATGTGGTCCATGCCGATGGAACCCCCACGTCTACAAAGATTACGAAGGCACGGGAAGCCGGTGTCGCCGTAATGCCCGTAAGTGAATTCCGTAAAGCCTTCGGCGTCATGTAAAAAATAAAGTCCGCAGACAAGCATAGAGGATGCAAGCCGTGAAGGAATTATTGATTCCCAAAACAGGGGGTGTAGATGAACTACCGTTTGCAATACATATTGCGTTAGCTATCACCGTTGCCTTCATGGTGTTTGCGCTTTTTGCCATTCCTCTGTTGGTGAACACCAGTGGTGCCCCGAAGCCGCCGCCCAAGGGTTGGGCCGACAACGATTACGATGCAATGCGGGGAAAGCGTGAATCCGTCTGGACATATTTAGAAACGATGAAAATCCCCGATTCTATACCGATCACCGCATTCGGTGTTGCCACGGCCAACTTCGGCGGAATTTACACGGAAGGAATGAGTGGACGTCAACCCTGGTTGGGTTCCGTGAGTGCGGAAGCTGCCCGCCTCCAAGTGGAAGCCGGTGCCCGTGCGATGGTGTTTGATATCTGGCCGGATCCCAGTAATCCTCGTATGCCCGTCGTCGCCTCCATGGTGGACACAAATGAGTGGGGGATCCAACGCTGGTGGAAGAATTATGGACTCGGAAACGGGGTCGGTCGCTACAGTAACTGGCAGATGCTCAGTCGGAATGTCGGCAATGTGAGTGAAATCCTGAAGACCACGATGGATGCAGCCTTTGCCTCTACCCCCAACATCCAGAATGACGACCCCTTCTTTTTGATTCTGAATCTCCACGGTCCTATGACCAAGGATTATCTCAATTATCTCGGTAGTGTTGTCCAGAAGGCCGTTGGAGGTCATACACTTTCCGCGGAATGGAATCGGGCGAAGAATCAGGACAAATTCTGTCAGACGGCGATCTCTGCCTTCAAGTCCAAGGTGGTCATCATCGTGAACCCCGACATCCAACCGGGATACAAATCGCTCCCGAATGTTACGAACATCACGGCCTTCAACGATTTCTTCTTGAATTTTACGACCCTGGGAGAACTGACCAACGTGGTGACCACCCAGGATCGTCAGGTGGTGTTTGATCCGTCCAGCATTTCTACGCTGACCGCCGTGAGTCAGCCGAACTGTGACAGTTCCAAGACCTCCAAACAGACTCTGCCCCAGACAGGCTTCTGTGTGATTCAACCCACGATTGGAGGACAGACCACCGATAATACGGATCTGTTCCGAAATGACTATGATTTCATGAAATGTATTGGAACCGCTGCACAGATGATTGCCGTGAATCTCTTTTCGGAAAACACAACGGACGCGGTATTGACACAGTGGTTTAACCCGGAATTCTTTGGGAAATATAGTTTTATGGTCCTGCAGTAAGAAGGGAAGATCAGTATAATATTTTTTCGGAGGATGAAAGTAGGGGAATGACGAAGACATCAACCTCATCGTCCGAAAAAAAGGCCAAGAAAGTCACAATTGATGAACTGGTGGATCTGTCTCGTGCCGCAGCTGCAGAGGCTGCTGAATTCCAAGAGCGGTTCGCTGCAGAAGACACGGAATCCCGTAAAATCGTAAACATCATGGAAGATTTCTTGCGCACGAAGGGGCGGGTCGCCTACGGAGGTGCCGCCATTAATGCCCATATGTCTTCCAAAAACAAGTTCTATGACCCCGCCCTGAATCTACCGGATTACGATTTCATGACCCCCGATCCTCTGCAGGATTGTGCGGATCTCATCGTGGAATTCCAGAAAGAGGGTTTCACGGAAGTAGAGGCCAAATTCGGAATCCACGAAGGGACCTACAAGATTTTCGTGAACTTCCGTGCGGCCGCCGATATTACGTACATGCCTCCCGAAATCTATGAACGGGTTCTGAAGGATTCCTCCAAGATTGAAGGGATTCGGTATGCCAGTCCAAATTTTCTACGGATGAACATGTATCTGGAGCTCAGTCGTCCCGCGGGTATGGTAAGTCGGTGGGAAAAGGTCTACAAGCGCCTCCTCCTTCTGAACGAGGAACATCCGATCAAGGCGGGTCATTGTTCGGCCAAACTCTTTCAACCGGAACCCGCCACCGAAAAATCAGCGATTCGTAACAATCGGATCATTGGAATCGGAATTGATGCCGGCGCGATCTTTCTGAGTGGAATTCAGTATATGTTGGACGAAACCGACGTAACCAGCAACGAAGTCGTCATGATGATGACGCCCCATTACCAACAGTTGGTCGTAGATATCGTGGCCGCCACGCAACTGGTTCCTACTCCCTATGAAGAACTGGGAGAACTCTTGCCTCCGCGCACGGAACTGCATACACGGGGCGGAACACTGGTTGCCGTTGTGTTTGAAACCGTGGCCTGTCACTCCTATACCACACTGCCGTCCCCCGTTGGTTACCGTATGGCTTCATTGGATCTTCTGATTCAGATGTACTATGCCATGTATTTTGCAGAATTACAGGGATATGTGCCGAATCGTCTTCTGTGTGTGATTCAGGCGCTTGTCCAGATGGAAGATGAACAGCGTCGGAAGGCGGTAGTGACGGGGGAACCGGCCTACGATGTCTTTCCATTGGAATGTATTGGACACCAACCGACCATGCCGGAACTCAAACGTGCACATCGTCAGCGTGTACTGCAAAAACGCAAGGAACTTGCTGGGGTAATGTGGAAGCCGTCTTCTAGTGTACGGGCATCACAGCGAAAGCGAAAGCAATCGCAGAATCGTAAGCGAACGACTACTTTGCGGCGTTCGCGATCGTAATCCCGAACCGTTTTCCGGTAATCTGTGCGTAACCCTTCCGAAGAAGCCCCTCTACACATCGTGACAGACAATGGGTATCGTACCGACTATTGTGCATGGATTCCCCCTGAATGTCGTAGGGGTGACCATAGATCCATTCATAGAGTTCATTGAGTCGGGGCATTTTCCATACATTGGCGTTGGGATCCCGTTTCAGATGGGGGTTCGCCGTATAGTACGGACTGGGAATGCAGACAAGATCCCGGGTTTCGCGCATCGTACAGAAATCTTGGACAGTGGAAGGCCAGAGTTGACGGAGACGGGTTGCCACACCGGAATCGGTGGTTCGCATGGATTCTGCGTAGGCAGCGGCCCGAACGACGGGCTTGTCAAAGCCCAGGTTATGAGCTATGACAATATCTACAGAACGAAGAATATCGGCAAATTCCAAGAGCGCAGTGGCTGCAGGAGTTCCCTGACGACATGCTTCTTCGGTGATTCCGTGGATGGCCGCGGCTCCGGCATCCCAGGGAATGGACGGATGGAGGGCCAGGATATGATCCCGTTTGCTTTCCAGCTGGAGACCTCTTCCGGACCCCTGGACCGTGTAGATTTCCCAACTGAGCTGAAGGATTGCCGGCCAAGCCTCCGGCATCGTATGTGGGGCATTTTTATTCTTGGGAAGACCGTTCGTTTCAGTATCAAAGAGGAGAATACGGGGGACAGACATCGTACACCTCACACGCCGAACGCGGTGTGCGGTCAACTTTTCAAAGGTCCCGGCGCCAAAAAAATCGCTCCCCCTAATATACAAATGGCCCGTCGTCACACCCGCAAGGCAGCCCGCAAGACCCACCGCAAGCACCGCAAGTCCCAGAAGCAGCAGCGCAAGCACTAAGGGGGGAGGTTCCATCCCAGCAATGGCCGTAGGCCGTGGCTGCTGGCGCAGCCAGTCCCTGGACCCCCTGGCTTTTAAGTTTATAGGGTCGTGTGTTTCCTGCAGAATAAAGTCTCCGAATTCTTCTGTTTAAGAGTGTTTCTTGAAACTCTTAAAGAGAGGCATATCTTCTACCGAATTCTTCTTCGTCTTCTTGGTTGTTTCGGTCATCGGCAGAACGGCCCGGACCGGCGCAAAGGATTTCCGGTGCAGGGCATGAGCCCCCCACGTCTTGAGCCCCTCCATATGTTTTGCCGCCCCGTATCCCATATTGCTTCCGAATCCGTAATGTTCATCCAGCGTCGGATCCGCCGCGACTTGTTCGCGTACCCAATCATCATGAGCCTCCTTCGCCAGAATGGAGGCCGCCGCAATAGACAAACACGTCGCATCGCCGTCCACGATGGTGTATCCCGGAACCACGTCTCCCTCCGGTCCCGTCCAGGGATCCCATACATCTCCATCCACCAGAATCCGTTGAAAGGGAATCGTAAACTGATGAAGCGCCCGATGCATGGCCGCCATATCCGCACGGAGAATATTGACCCGATCAATTTCCTCCGGTTCGGACCACGTCACCACGGTTTCAATCGCATTTTCCCGAATATAATCGGCCAGGACCGCCCGACGTCGGGGCGTGAGCTTTTTACTGTCCGTAATCTGACGGAGTACGACACCATTATCAAAGTAGGATTCGTCTTCCGGTGACATGATGGCAGCGCCAACATAGAGACGCCCCCAGAGGGAACCCCGTCCTGCTTCATCCAGACCGACTTCTACTTGTCCGTCATCCATCCATACCCGCTTCCGTTCGTTCTTGTTTGTTTCTGCTGCTGCCGTCTTCGGCATCACTGCATCCAGTACACTCATTTTCCGTACCCTAAGTAATGAGTACCGCGATTCTGTCACTTTTACTGTTATTCCTGGTATTCTTAGGCATGTGGATGGGACGCCCTCACGTGGAACGCTTTATGAATCCACCGAAGGTAGAAGAGCTGTTGGTCGTATCCCCGACGATCGCCAATATGTTATCTACCCCTACCGTCGCGGAGTCAGAACAGCCTCTCCAGATCAATCCTCTGGAACGCGATCAGGAAATCCAGAAAGTTGTGGAGGAACGCGACAGTGCGGAGGATGAGCGCCGTCGTTGTCCGACCTGTGAAGTCTGTAAGAAGTGCCCCGATATGAGTCAGTATATCCGTCGGGATGAAATCCCCTGCTGGAACTGTACCTTATAAACGACCAAAAAGTTGCAAGGGCATGCACCGCAACATATAACCGTACGATGAAAGAAGTAGTGATCATGGTGGGATACCCAGGTTCTGGAAAGTCCACCTACGCAAAAAAGTTAGAAGAGGAATCCGCGGGAACCTATTATCGTGTAGACGGAGACCAACACAAAACTCCGATCGCGATGGTTCGGGATGCCCGTACGAATGCCGGCAACCGTTCCGTAATCTTTGATTCTACGGGCGGTACACGAAAACGCCGTTCTATCTTTATTGATTATGCGAAAGAGCAGGGAATGACCTATCGCATTGTCTGGATTACAACACCCCTTGAAGTCTCTCTGGAACGTAATAATCAACGCCCTGTACCGGTTCCTGCCATTGCTTTCTATACCTTCCGCAGCCGATTTGAAGAACCGACTTCCGAAGAAGGCGCATATAAAAAAGTCCCGTGTCCAGAATAAGGAAGATGTCGTCCCCTACGATTTTAACGGCGGCAATCGCCATTTTTGTCATTGCAGCCCTGCTCTACTATCAGAGTGTAATGACGAAGACCCATGAATCGTTCGTGACCTACGATGATAATACGATGGGCGATAAAGTTCCCGCGGATCTGAATCGTGCGAATATTGCGATTCCCAGTACGCTCATTCCCACATCCGGTCAGCGCCCGCAGGGGATCCCCGGCGCGATGTCCTCTCCCAGTGAAGCGTTGGCAACCCGGAAAGACTTGGGTGAACTGGATGACAAGATCATGACCTGGGTGGATGCCGCCAGTCAGCGGGAACGGGCCAATCCGATTGCCCTGACCCCGGAACAACTTCAACAGCGGGCGATTCTTCAGGCGCGCCTTTCGGATGTTCGTCGGCAGTTGGGGACCGGTCTTATTACGGACAAAGCGGTGGCGGTAAATCAGGAAATCATGCGTCTTCGCCGAGAGAATGAGGGTTGGCAGAAGGCCGCCCCCACCCTGGAACAGGTCAATGACTTCGCAAAAACCTCTCCTGGTGATGCCTTCCTTACTGCCGAACAATATGTGGCCTTCCGTGGAATGTTCATGGCAGGAATCAATGAATACGAAGGTCATACGCAGCCGGATCCCCTCCAGAAGATTCGTCTCCAGCAGCTCCAGGTGTTACACCAGGACCTGATTGCCACCGAACGCAAATTCAACCCGCCTCCGATTCGTGTATCGGCCGCCCGCCTGTTCCTCCAACAGATGATGAAGCCCGATCAGCCCCTTCCGACCCTCTACAGTATGGAACCGAATCCGGCGATGCTTCCGCGATCCACGAAACCCCTGGATGTCATTCAGCAGCTCAAGGATATTCAGTGGAAGCTCACCATTACGTACAACCCGGGCGAACAGGAATTACTGCACACGATTTCACAGATGCTGGATCGTATGGAATCCGGCGAAGCGAGTTCGTCGGAAGTTACAAGTGCCCGGCAACAGTTGGTGGAATACCAGCATGAACAGGGTCCCCAGCCCATTGGGTCCGCGAATCCGTCGCATGTTGCCTCTCTGGACTATGACCCATCGGCCCTGGTAGCGCGTGCAAATACCCTCTGTGAACAGATCCGTGAAGCCTTTCCAGGCGATGCTGAGGCCCTTGGATGCCCCAAGAAGATCACGGATACGTTCCAGGCCGAAACCGCCATCAACACGGTCTGCCAGCGTTTACGGGTGTCGGTGCCCACGGTGAGTCCCGCACAATTCAATTGTCCCAGACATGTGGTATGAACGAACAAAACCTTTCCGTAAAGTAGTAGATGAAGCAGTATATGCCCCAGATTGTCACCCTGATTGTCGGGGTTCTCCTTGGATATCTTCTGTGTCGTAGTCGCGTCATGGAAGCCTTCGTGGATGTCACGGAATACGAATGCAAGGTCTGCCGTAAGCCGCGGAAGCGTTGTCACTGCCCTCTGGGGCCCGGTGGCGAAGATCCTCTTCCGGATCAGAACAAGTGTCCCCAGATTGACTGGTCCAAGTATGTGCTCAAGGCATCGGTGCCCCCGTGCCCACCCCAGCCCGACATGTCTAAGTACATGCTGAAGACGGAATGCCCCTCACCCCCCGATATGTCCAAGTACATTCTGAAGTCGGCGGTACCTCCCTGCCCGCCCTGTATTTCTACCTGCAACAAGCCCTGTAAGATCGGCGACTGCCCGCCTTGCCCACGCCCCCGTTGCCCTGTGGTAGAATGCCCGAAGCCAAAGGAGTGCCCTCCCTGTGCTGCAGTAGAACCCCCACGTTGCCCGGAACCCACGGTCAGTTGTAAGGCGAAGTACGAACCGGAAGACCCCTGGTTAGTCCGCCCGCTGCTCTCTACCATCAGTGGACTCAACTAACGATGGTACACACCCACACATCAATAATTAATTAAAGAGTTATTTTTGTTACAGAAACTGTAAATAATCTGTATCAAAAGTAAGGGATGGATACACGATTCTGGGGACCTTCGGGATGGCGCCTTCTACATTTAATTGCGGCAGAGCCATTCACCAGCGAACAACACAAACAGGACGTTTTTTCCTGGTTCTGCTTGCTCCCATATGTCTTGCCATGCAAGTACTGTCGGGCCTCGTTTTCGGATTATATGAAACTCCAGCCGCTTACACTGGAGATTATGAAGACACCGGCATCCTTCGGAAAATGGTTGTACGAAATTCACAATCGCGTAAATGAGAAACTCCGTGGTCAGGGATTGATCACGGAGAAGAATCCGACATGGAGTGAAGTCCATGCCCGATTCACCAAGATTCATAAAGATCTCTGTTCGGAGACACCCCTCCTAGGTTGGGATTTTATGACATCCGTGGCCTTTACGACTCCCGACGCATCCTATACTCCGAATCCGATGCCAGATACTCCAGAAGATTACAAGACTGATCAGACCTCTTGGTGCATGAAGACACGTAATCGGTATAACCTGCTTACGCGGGAGGAACGACTGGAGAAACTGAAGGCTTGGTGGTGCGCCCTGCCCAAGGTGTTGCCGTGTGAGGCTTGGCGGTCTGCGTGGTGTGATGCGATCCGGAAGCACGAAGCACCCCCTTTGACACGGGGACGGAAATCGGTGATGCGTTGGATGTGGTCCGTGGAGCAGAGCGTTTGCGCGGGACTCCGCTGTCCGACCCCGCATTCTTCATTCCCTGCGATGAAGGCCGAACTGAAGGCTTTTGAGAGCGGATGTGCGAAGGCCCGCCGCGGAAAGACTTGTCGCGCGAAGAAGGAGAAACGCCGGCATCAAATTCGCCAAACACGGAAAGCCCGTAGGGGATGGGTATTTTAGTACCGACAGTAGACCATCCGATTCCGTGATACCGTCCTTGAAACACGGCATACAGTGCCTTCTCCACAGATCCACCGTTTGTAATAAAGTACTGTACATAGGTCCAAAGATCCCGTTCCGATGCCCCTGTTAAATCCAATGGTATGGAAACGGTATGAAGCTTTCCTCCCCAGAGTAGCTGACGATCCATACATTCTTTACATCCGTATCTCTTAAAATCCCGAACACTCTCAGAGAATTTCCGTCACCCACAGTAGAACAATGATGAAGATCATGTCCATGAAGCCAAACTGGGTTCTGATCACGGGTATTGTCCTTGTACTGGCCTATCTCTATCTCCAAAAACAGCGTACCGGTCGGCGCATGCTTCCTGGATTCGGAGTAGATCGTTACTATGAATTCTTTGAAGGCGCGGAGACCAAGTTCTACATGTTCGGTGTAGACTGGTGCCCCCATTGCAAGACGGCCAAGCCCGAATTCACGGGTCTGGGTTCTACAAAGACCATCGGCGGCCAGACGGTCCGGATGGTTTACGTAAATCCCGAAAAAGAGGCGAAGATTGCAGAAGGCTTCCAGATTGATGGGTACCCGACATTCTATCTCCAGACTGCGGCGGGCAACAAGCTGAAGTACAATGGTCCCCGCACAACGCAGGGGTTCCAGGACTTTTTACAACAGCAGCTTTCTGCCTAAATGCTAACCATGCATTCCCAGAGGTCATTCCCTGTTGGAAAAGTTCCAGAAATGCCTCTTTGGGCGCCTGAAAGTCAATGGCGCCCAGAGTCCGATCATTCACAGCAATCCAGAATCGCGGCATATTTTCCGATGTTGGATTCCGGAGACGTAACACAAACTGAACAATTCCCGACATATAATCGCTTAGGGTAGTGATGGGCCCGGGGGGCGTACGGCGTTTCTTGGCGATTTGATTCTCGTTACAGACAATTACCAGAGTTCGGTATTTATCGGTCACGCAATCCCAGGGATATGTTTCTACGACGGCGCCATCACAGAAGTAATCTCCTGCTTCATCCCGCCACGGTGTGTAGAAGAGTGGAATGGAAGAGGATGCCCGAATCGCATCCAGAATCCGCATGTTGGGGGTATTTTCCAGACAGCATACCAACTGTTTTCCCTGACTCACGTTCGTAGTAATGATTCCCAGGCGCTTTACACGAGGTCGTTCTCTGGCCAGATCTGTAAAGGTCCACGCGGATGCTCCCGGTTCCCACGTATCAATGAGTTTCCCCAGATATTCTATGAGACTTGCCCCGGAATCAATCCCCCAGTGATTCGTGTAATCCACAATAAGATCATCCTGTATATTCATCATCGCGTCCATGCGGATATGTTCGGTACAGGTACGAATCCACTGGGGGGATACTCCGATGGCACCGAAGAAGGCCGCAATGGATCCTCCCGAACAACCGTACCATTCGCATACGTCGGACAGTACTTCGGTGTCAGATTCTAGAAGTGCGGTAAGAACTCCAAACTGTCCGACGGCCCACACCCCTCCCGAACTAAAACTTACTGCGTGTGGTTTCCAGGCCACCATTCTCTTGATAAAGCAAGGGGAATGGCATATCAAACTCCACCGCAGTTGGCACCCGAAGATCTTTTCCAGCAACAGGCGCGGTTGGATGAAGCCCGACTGATTGTATACAATCGGATTCTGGCCGCAATCCACAAGAAGATCAAACATGCCTCTAATCAGCAGAATTCCAGTCAGATGACGTATTATGATGTGCAGGAATGGCAGCCGGGATGTCCACGATTTGACGTGAAGGACTGTATTCTCTACATTGTCTGGAATCTGCGGAATTCCGGGTTCAAGGTGATGTATGTATCGCCGAATCGTCTCCTCATCAACTGGAAGGATCAATCCGTACAGTATTACCAGGAGGATTCCCCCATTCGTCAGGCGATGATTGCAACCGCACAACAAAAGAATCCGGCACCCCCGCCCCCTGTTCCGGTAACGGGGAAGGAAAAGAAGAAGGCCGGATCGTACAGACCACCGGCAGAAGGGATCTTGGGGCTCTTACAAGGGGGTAACGGTGCATCCAAAAAGTCGGGATCTACCATTACATTTATTTAAAATTATGTATTACACAGTTGACTTACGTTTATCTATCGTAAACACGATATCATCATATCTTCCCTTGTTTGGGCGTAGATCGTATACATGAACAAATTGTTTGAGATGTTCGGGTACTTCCGCACGAAGTATATCTAACCATGCCCAATCCTGAACATCTTCTATAATAAGAATACCATCATCCGTCATTACCTGTGAGTAAAGCTGAATGAACTTCTTCATACTGTCCAAGGTATGAGGACCGTCATCTAACATAAAATCAAACTGGATATTCTTATTCCGTATATTGTTATGAAAGAATTGTTCATTATATGCATCGGTAGATGTGTATAATACAACACGTGGGTCATGGATTAATTCATCTATCACTCTATCTAATGGAAGAATATCCAGCCCATAGATCGTTGCATTCGTAAAATAATCTCTCCACAATTTAATACTTCCTCCATTTTTATATCCAAAATCGCCAATACCCACTTCTAATACATGTTTTGCAGTTTCTTTTTTATCAGAAAGTAATGATTCATAAAGACCCATGTATGAGTGTGTTGTATTTTTGTCAGTTAGACGATTATTTACTAACTCTGCGAGGTACATGTATAATTGGATCGGGTATGTATAATTGATATTTTTAACGCATAAATATTAATAGGATTCCCATCGTTTCACCCAACGACCGCCCGAGCGCATTCCTCCTTTCATGAGATACTGTTTGCCCTTCCCTGCAACGGCAGAAGCATACCGTAAAAGTGTATCCATCGCCAACAGAATCAGGAGTCCAATAGCCACGAACAGAAAGAGTTCAGCGGTGCTCTGAAGGGGTGTCGGGGTCCCCAACGATTCCAGCTGTCGGGTCAGGGTATCCAGTTTCTGATTGAGTTCCGACGGAATCGTAGACATCGTATCTACGACACGACTGTTTACGGGGACAAGTGCTGTGGATGGAGATGCCACATTCCGCCAGAGAGTGGGCTGACCATTGACATTGACGGATCCATCCGGGCGGGTGAGCGGTGTCGTCTTGGCCCATTCCGGTTCCAGGGTGAAGGATTTCTCCCAGGTATCGTTGGAGGCTGTATTTCCGGGGAGAGGAAACATGTCATCCAGGGAGACTCCACTCATCAACGAACCGGGTTTTGTGCCGGAGGATCCACCCAGAATATCATCCTTGTATACGGGACGATCTGCGGGGCGATCCGGGTCGGGTGCACCTGGCAAGGGTGGCGGGACGGACAGAAAGGATTCCCGTACCATATCGCCGGATCCATTGACCGTACCGATACGTCCCTTCTCTCTGTCTTTCTTCTCCTTCTTCTTCTCTTTTCCGGACCCCGGAGTCATAATGGGCCCGGTAAACGCCTCGTCAAAAGAACAAAAGCCGTTCATAATCCCCCTACTGGAGACAAAGTTCTTTTGAGGAGCCGCGAAGCGCTTAATTCCGCCGCGATGAGTAATGGAAGCCCAACTGGCCATGATTCTTCTCTGGATCCTATTGTTTGTCTGTTCGGCAGTAATCTACATGGGCTATAAACAGCATACAGGAGTCCGTGAGAGAAAGACGGTGGAACCCTTTGCCGTTGCCGGAATGGATCTCCAACAGATGTCTATGCAGGCACTGGATTCGGCACCCTCTACCTCCGAAGTGAAGACACACTACAAGAATCTTCTGCTCTTTGCGGATGCTGACATTCGGGGACAAGGGACGAAGGCACTCCGTATCTTGGCGGATTTACGGGATCGGTTGTTCGGTACACGTGATTTCCGTTCAGACTTGATGGTAGAAGATATTTTGGCAGATTGGCCCGATTGGCTTCCTCCGTTAGATCCGACGATGCAGGAACCCGCCCCCGATGTCACGACCACAGTAAATTCCGAAGTGCGCATTTTGGCCTATCTCCAACGGTATTATCCGGAAGAGCCCAATGTGGATGAACAGACTGGTGCCGTGATCCGGAATCTGATTGAGGATTTTGGATATCGGTTTGTATTCCAGGAGGGTCAGGAAACCGTGGCACTTCGCCCGGATTTCCTGCGGGAACCGCTCTTACATAATTGGGTGAACCCGACGACTGTCGCTCTTCCACCGGCATAATACCATCCACCGGTAAAACCACTGCATAGAGAGTAGAGAATGCAAGCCCCCGCGCCTCCCCAATTACGTCTTCATTGGATTCCGGTGGAGCCATCCTGGGTCATTGCAATGGGAATGATTCTCCTGGCGGTTCTTCCCCACCAGGTTCCTCTTTCGTTCCGGAAGGCGATTCATAACCCCATCGGTCTGGTGTGTCTCCTGGGTATCGCATCATGGGTCTATCTACAATCGCAAGTGTTAGGAATGGCCCTCTTCATTCTCATTGCCGGAATCCGTATGGCAAAACTCACGGAACCGTTTGCCCCCCAGACACTGATTCAGGATAAGGTCCAGAAGAAGAAGATCTGGTTCGGCGAAGAGGTGATGTCCGAAGACCCCCACACGATTCAGGAACGTACCGACAGTCCTGGACTCATCCGGGATCCGGTAACCGAACAGGACGCCAAGCCCTGGTTCGGTGAAGAAACATTAGAGGAACATACCACGGAAATCCAGGAACGTCCGGTTGCCTCTACAAGTCCCTATAATTCCTATACGGAATATGAACAGAATTCCCTGGGTCATCATCACTAATTTCCCGACAATAAGATAGGAATGAACGTCATTGCGATGTTGGGGAATCAGCCACTCTTCCAGTTTCTGGGGGCCTGGATTGTTCTTCTGATTACCGATATGGATATGAAATGGAGGATGTCAGCAGTCGCCCTTGGGATCTGGATTCTCTGGGTTTCATGGTCAAGAAAGCAGTCACCCTCTTCGTTGAGTTCTCACCGATAATCCGAACAAAATCGCCGACAAGGGGTAGGGAAAGATGGGTAAGTCCAAGCAAAAGGAAGAACCACAGCAAGGGGGAATGGCCCCGATCTCTGCGACTGCCGCCGTGCCCAATACCTTTCTGATGTCGCTCCACGAAATCAACATGAATCCGTATGTGTTGGGGTTCGCCTATATTTTGTTGAACTTAGGAGGACGATTTATGGCTCTGTCTGTAACACCGGGGCAGGAAGCCTTCCTCCAGAATATTGTATTCCGGCCCCTATTGCTCTTCGCCATCATGTTCATCGGTACACGTAATTTAGTGGTCGCGTTCTGGATGACCCTGGTAGTTCTCTTGCTCTTACACTATCTGTTCAACGAAAACTCCTCCTGGTATCTCCTGAAGGATTGGTCTGCACATCATATGTAGATGATTTGATGGATGAATTGTTTCTCAACACGATGCAAAGAACGTCCCGTGTTGAAAAATATAGATTTTGGTGTTGGTGATACTTAGATATTGAGATTCATCGTGGCTCCGGCGGGAATGGTCGCGGTACTCTTACGACCCCGACGACGACTGGTGGTGTTCATAGTACTTCCACTCCCGACACTGCCGTAATCATCCGTATTCAAGAAATCCGACAGTGGGTCCGAAGAAGAACCTACTCCTTCGCGCAGAATTGACACTCCACGCGGTGGTGTCGGAGGTGGTCCAGACGGCGTGAAAATATTGGCATTGAGCCCTTGAATCGGATTCCCAGCGGCGGCTTCCACCATCCGTTCGGTTTCAAACGCCTTCAGGATATCGTCCACATTACTGGGCCCACTCATTTCCCGACGGGCCCGTGGAACCGGATCCACGGTTGCCGCGGAGGCTGCCATATTGAACGGAACACGGGCCGACTGCTGACGGGGCGGGGAGGGTGGCGCTGGCGGTTCATACGGTGCAGAGGAGATGCCCCCCATCGTACCCCCGATACCGGCCGCCGTCATGAAATTCCCCATACCCCCGCCCATCTTGGCCGCCATCGCCGCCGCAAACTGGCGCTGGAGTTCCGGATTTTCATTGAGAACATCTGTCATACCCGGAATCCCCGAACGTTCCGCCGATGTATTCGTAATGTGATACATCACCGCCGATACACCTAGCGTACCCGCAATACGGGCCAGCGGATGCATCTTTTCCTTGTGTTTGTACATATCGTAGAGTTCTTCAAACATTTCGTCAAAATCCTCCACGTTCGTGTGCACGGATTCGGACCACCCCTTGAGTCGGGGTTTCATCGGAAGCTTGGAACCGTAACGATCACTGGCGAATTCCACACCGGTGACGAAGGTCATGAGGAGATTCCGCTGAAACCGGAGTGACGCTTCTAATCCACGGGAATCCGTACGCGAATCGTATTCGTCCTGAATCTCGTCCAGAGAGTTCTGCATAGACATCATCGTACCCCGAACACCGTCATTGTCCAGACGCTTGAGCTTCGTCAGAAGATCCTTCTTCTTCCGGATTTCTTCATCCTTGGACATGCGCGCCACCGATGCGTCTGCGGATTCCATAATCCCACCGTTCCCCGCACCGTTAATCACGAACGGTGCATCATTGTTACCGGACGCCATGGTAATACCGATGTCGCTAATTCCGGGGGCGGCATCCAGATTTACAACTTCCAGATCATCCACGGGTTTGATCTGAATCTGGGGGATTTCGGATCGTGTTTCGCCTCCACTGGAGAACTGCATACTTCGGGTCGGTGGCTTCGGAGAGCCCGATATTTTGTTCTGGTTGGCCAACATGTTGAACCCCAGATCATCCCCCAAATCAATTACGTCGTCCACTTCAATCTCATTCGCCCGACTGGCAAACGAAGCCAGATCGGACATGGATGGTTTGGAACCACTGTCGGCAAACTGGACGCTCATATCGTTGTTGTGGGGTTGGATCTTTAATTCGTGGTGTAACCGCAATCCACACCAGAGATACAGGGGGCTAAACAGAATATCCTCCTATTTTCATAAGGAATGAGTCCGAATGCGAACAATGTATGCGATGAGATTGTGCGCAATCTGTATGTCGGGAATCGTCGGGCCGTGGACGATGGACCCCATGTGTTCCATATGATCGTAAATTGTACGCCGGATATTCCGATGCCGACCTATTGCCAACAGACGATTCGTATCCCGATTCACGATGATCCGGATGAAGTGAATGCCATGTTACACTATATGCAAGAAGCGGATGTCTTAGAAAAAATCTACGATGCGGTGAAACGGGGAGATCGTGTGCTTGTTCACTGTAGTGCTGGGATGCAGCGATCCTGCGCACTGGTCGCATGTTATTTGGTATGGTATCGGGGTCTCTCCGCAGAGGAGGCGGTGGAATACATTCGGCGAAAACGTCCGGTGGCATTTTTTGGCGGCGCGAATCTGTGGGAAGCAATTCGGCAGACGGAATTACGTCGTAAGCGTTTGAGGAACGATTCGGCATTGTAAATGTCTGCGAAATTTTACAACGCAGAAATCGCGTCTAGACACATGAGAAGAGCATCGGCCAAGTCATCCTGTTTGGCCTGGGCCTGCCACCAGGTAAATTTGGCCTGAAACGGGCTGAAGGGTCCATCCTTGGTGAGAACACTGGTGACACGCTGAATCCCGGCCAATTTTCGGGACCGCTTGGCTTCCTTGCCGACTCCCGCCGAATCCAGACCACGGGTCTTTACGCTGGCATTGACAAATTCCATCGTACCGGTCCACCCGAATTCCTTGCGGAGCCGATGATCAATGAGTACAAATAACATAATCTGGATGGATTTCATGTGGGGGGCGAATTCGGAAGGTTGATTTTCCAGACGAATCCGTTGGGCAGTGGCCAGATATTGGAGTTCTCCATCCAGACAGTGTTCCATTCCCACCAGAAGTTGTTGGAGAGAGACTCCCTTGGCTTTCGGTGCCTTATAGGGCATCAGACGAATGATGGCCGCACGTTCTTCCAGCACGGTCTTGGTGAGTTTTTTGGCTTCGGTGGCAGGAATTGCCAGAGGTCCTTCCGTAGCCCACGTGCGCCATTCCGCCAATTTCGTGCCGGTGAATTCCAGTGTCGGTTTTCCACCCTTCCCCTTTTTCACGCATTTCTTACACCAAAGCGATCCTCCAATGCGATCCTGCCAACTGGCCGGTCCACCGCATCCACACCGCGTCTGACTCTGCGAATCCGCCCCATCGGCCAACAGATTCAGATTCGCCCACCGATCAATGGATGTAAGAGCGCCGGATGCATCAAACGATGCCACGCAGTACGATAAATTCTTAATCCCCAGATCAAAGGAGGCAACCGTCTGCGTCATGTGTCTGCATGTGTACGGTATTTTACGGCTTTAGCCCAAACGTAAAGTTGACGGCGTGCGACCACATCCATCCCGGATATATAACGACGACACAAACAATATGGAACCGTATATTCCCCGCATGATGAATCCGGAAGAACCGAAACGGTATGTGATTCTCTTGTTCCGCCCTTCCCCAGATTATCTGGATATCTATGACTTCCTGGTAGAAAAGAAGCGGGCTGTGATCGTAGATTCGGATCACACGCAACCTTTGCAACAGCGGATGCGGCGATACCCGGATGATGTCATCATTACGATCGGTGATGATGACATGATAGAGGGTACACTCACGGTTCGGAATCTCCGTGAAAATAAGGTTGAGACCATCACCATGGAAGAATTCCGTTCCCACCTAGATATCTATGACGATTTCTAGATGGTCCGAATAAATTCCCAGCGCATTTCTCCACAGATCTTCTTCCAGACTTCATCCTGTTCCGACAATTTTTCGCGGGACTTGAGGAGCTGAAAACAGGGCAGATATTCGTCCATTTCCAGGAGCTGACAGAGCTTGTATAAGACATAGGGATACGACAAGAAATTGGAACGGCCCGGTGGACAGTATTTGATAAAGGCGGGCTGGATTTCCTTGAACATGAACTGGAGTTTTTCCTCCTGTTCCTTACTGAGAACCAACATGGTCATCTGATTTTGGATACGGTTCTTGATCTGTTGGACGTGATCGTACATCTTGGAAAGTTTGAGCTTCCGAAGAATCTGAAGGATCTTTTCCTTCTTGAGTTTCTTGGGGTCCGTAATCCGTTCCTTTTTGAGTTCTGTCATGACGGCTTCAATGACATCCTTGGGAATATCCGTATTTTCCTTGGCCTGGAACTGGGCAAGCCATTCATTGAAGTGATTGATCTTCTTGTAGGCGAAGTAGACGATTTCACGGGGCGGGTCCTTGTAACTGGGCTTCTCCGAGTCAATGAGAATGAACTCTTCGTGACCACACTTTGGACATCCCAGCAATGCTTCATTCTGATAAAAGGTCATTTCCATATCACATACGGGACAGCATCCCCACCCCGGTTCAATCCCGGATCCCGGCATGATTCCACTCTTAATTGCCGTGGGTTCCACGACGGCCAGATATTTTTCCAACAATTTATCACGATTCAATCCCACACTGGTATCTATGTCGGTTGCCGATGTTGGCTTGCTCTTATTCTTAGGGGAAGGTGCTACGGCTTCTTCTCCCGGAACATGATGGATGGTATCTTTGTCTTTTGCCGGTGATGAAAAGTAACTCAGCACGGAGTTGGAAGGCATCCGAACAGGGGCAGCGGATTTCGCGGGCTGAACGTCGCCTTTGGCCAGCGATTCGTGGGCATCATAGTACTGGAAAAGCATATCTCCGACGTCCAGAAAATAATTCAGGCGATCGTCATCATTCTGAATATTCTTTATTTTCCGTTGAATTTCTTCCTCCCGGTCATTGAGTTGTCGCCATTCATCGGAGAACATGGCGGATTGGGGGAGGGCATCCATTTGATCCCGAACATTCTGTAGGTCCTCCCGAAGGGTGGTGATGGATTCCCGTGCGGATTCAAATTCTTTCATTTTCTGTTGATGGTGTGCTTCTAGGGTGGTCTGTGTGTGTTTGGCGACCCCTGACTTCGTGTCCGGAATTACTTCACTGACTAACACGTCCCGTAGTTGCATAGACATACCTCTGATTCTTTGAAAGTCCCCGGATCTTTAGACGGAGAAAGAAATCGCGGTCCCTATTGTAGATGCGGCCAACTCCCCGGTGCGAACACCCCCGGGTTCCGCCAAAATTTTTTTCTCCCGTAGAAGTATAAAACATGTCCGGTGGAGGTTTAATGCAGCTCGTCGCTTACGGTGCTTAGAGATGTCTTGGGCACCAACAGTAGGCTGCTACTATGGTTCCGATATGACCATAGTAGGCAAACCAGTGTAATATATCGGTGTTGTCTGTTCCTCCAGGACAATATATATAACCTGCTAGTCTCACACAAGAGGCAAGAATATCAAATTGCTGGAACCCCCTGAGAGCCATTTGTACGAAGGCAAAATTGTAAGATTTTGCTGGCCAAGAGAAACCTTGGGTATCGTAACAATCAAACGGATTGGGCAATCAGCAGCCAAGTTCCGACTGTCGCAAGATAAAGGAATGCAGTTCATCGACTAAATGTTATTCGGGATCCTTCGGATTCTTAAGATATAGTCAACCCCCCATGGAAACATGGGGGAACCCTTTGCAGGATGTCTACTTAACTGCTAACCCCCAGGTTACTTTCTTCAAGCAGCTCTATCGCCGCCACTCTAACTTCTCTATGGAATCCATTGAACAGACCTTCAACGGTGTCGCCAACTTCGGTAAGCGTGTCACTTGCACCATCTCCCGTAACGGTGATCTCATCTACCGTGTCTACCTCCAGGCCACTCTCCCTTCCGTCTCCCTCAGCACTGCCGATGGCTCTGGTGCCCAGTTCCGCTGGCTCAACTGGGTCGGCCACAACCTCATCAAGAACGTTGAGATTGAAATCGGTGGTCAGCGCATTGACAAGCACTACGGTGACTGGCTCCACATCTGGAACGAGCTCACCCGCCCTGCCGGCAAGCAGGCCGGTTACGCCGAAATGGTTGGTAACGTCCCTGAACTCGTCAACACCCTCACCCAGGTCGTGAACGGCGGTTGCGACAATGACTGCCTCGGCGGAGAGCCCCACGCTGCCGATGAGGACCGTTCTTGCGCCCCTGACTACACCCTCTACATCCCCCTCCAGTTCTGGTTCAACCGTCATGCTGGCCTCGCCCTCCCCCTCATTGCCCTCCAGTACCACGAAGTCAAGATCAACCTTGAATTCAACGAGCTCCGTAACCTCGCCTGGTCCAACACCCAGGCCATTATGGACCGCACCAACTCTGCTGGCCTCGTCGCTGCCTCTCTCTACGTAGACTACATCTACCTTGACACTGAGGAGCGTCGCCGCTTCGCCCAGGTTGCCCATGAATACCTCATTGAGCAGCTCCAGTTCACTGGTGATGAATCCGTCACCAGCTCTGCCTCCAAGATCAAGATGTCCTTCAACCACCCTTGTAAGGAACTCATCTGGGTTGTCCAGCGTGACTCTTTCGTTGCCTGCGATGGCTCCATGGATGTCTACAAGGGCCAGCAGCCTTTCAACTACTCTGACTGGTTTGACCGCGCTGCCCTTGAGTCTGGTTACTCCATCACCCGTGTGGAAGGCCTTGCCGGGAAGAACCCGACTGTCGTCGCCAAGATCCAGCTCAACGGCCACGATCGGTTCTCTGAACGTGAAGGTAAGTACTTCAACTTAGTGCAGCCTTTCCAGCACCACACTAACATCCCCGCCGTTGGTATTAACGTGTACTCCTTCGCCCTCAACCCGGAGGACCACCAGCCATCTGGCTCTTGTAATATGTCCCGTATTGACAATGCCACCCTCTGTCTGACCCTCTCCAACAACACTGTTGGTATTGATAAGACTGCCAAGGTGCGCATTTACGCTGTCAACTATAACGTCCTTCGAGTGACGTCAGGAATGGGTGGAAATCGACCGGAAATTATGTCGCATTACGTCATAATCCGATTCAAACGCATTGCCACCAAGAGTGTTACGATCACGGTAACGCTAGTTTATGACACGGTTGTATCAGAAAATGATACAACTGAAGCAACACTATCAAATTGCGGGAAGTACCTGTCAAACATTTGGTACCGCCCTGGGGTCGAAAGATCTGCCCAGTGGCACCATAGAGAAATCTATGGGTATGGTAAGAAGTCAAATGGTAGGGTTAATCCGCAGCCAAGTCCTACAGCTATGAAAATAGCCACGGATGCAGTTCAGAGACTGAATGGTAGTGGGGTCGTTCGTATGAACGATCCTAAGATACAGTCCACCCCCATGGAGACATGGTCTATGAGAGGAACTTGTACTGGTTGTCATCCAGTGCAGGGGAGAGCTCATAGGGCCGTACAGAAATCTGTACGGCGGAATAAGTGCTTGCATACTCCAACTAAACACCATAGCCATTTTTATCCTTGCTTGGTGTTCCTTCAAAAAAAGTATATAGAAAAGAGACAAAATAGAGAAAACTTCTCCTATAAAACCTACAAAGTTGACCAGAGTTTGATTGGTTCCTGTAAGCCTCTTACAAGAATGGATCAATGTATCGGATTTATCCAACAAAAACCAGGAAAGCCTCGGTGTTGGCGACCTGCTGGAGAGAACGGATACTGTGGTAAACATCAGCGGAATAAGATATATGATGATGGAATCAAAGAAGGAAAACATTGGTGTCGCCTTTTCTATCAACGTGGGTGCAATAATACGTTAACAGAGGAAGATAAGACTGCTGGGAAAGTAACATGTGATACATGTATACAACGCAATCGTGGGACCATTATACCCTGTAAGAAGGAGGGGTGTACATTCAAAGAATCTGAGAACGGATATTGTCAGAAACACCAGCGACATATTCAAAATGATAAAGATATGAAGGATGGAATTCGTCGGTGTGATATCTGGAATGGTTGTATGAACATTCTTACGGATACTTCTAAGAAATCCTGCGAAGAGTGCCTTGCAAAAGCACGCCAAAAGGATAATGAACGTTATGCAAAAAGGAAGGCCCTGCATGATACGATACAACATATTCAACCATCGGGTGAAGGAGATACTAAAATGCAAATTTGTTGCTATTGTGGAAAGGATTTTCCAGAATATTTTACACGCTATGGGAAAAGTAGTCGGGCATGTCAATCATGTAGAGAAAAACAGCAGCAGGAAGATGAGAAACGAAAAGATCGGGTACGTAATTATCGGAAAGAAATGTATAATAATTTGAAGGTATATTATGAATCATATATCCGTGGTGCAAAGAAACGGGCATATGAGTTTATACTTTCCGAAGAAAGATTTAAACAAATTGTTACTTTAGAACCATGTTACTATTGTGGAATTTGTAAAGTAGGAGAAGTATTAGGGGTTGATCGCATAAATAATACAATAGGTTATAGAGATAATAATTGTGTCCCTTGTTGTGAAGTTTGCAATCATATGAAGTGGGATTATCATCCTCTCTTCCTCATTGAAAAATGTAGAATAATCACAAATAATGATACAATTACCCCTGAACAGATTACAAAATGGAAAGCATATTATTCTAGAAAACTCACATCAAATATAAATGTTTATAAAACAGGTGCTATAAATCGCAACCTTGTGTTTGAATTAACAACAGAACAGTTTGATTTATTAATACGTCAACCATGTTATCTCTGTGGTTTCCTTGATGCTAAACTCAATGGGATTGATCGGGTAGATAATACAAAGGGATATACTCCTGAGAACTGCAGGGGATGTTGTACGTCCTGTAATATTATGAAACTGGATTCCTCTTTATCCACTATCTACGAAAAGGCGGCAATGATCAGTGCTATGTGGACCGATACCACTGCGCTAGAAGCTATTCCGATTCCTACTGCACACTCACGATCCGCTCCTCTCATAATTACATCCGACGACGACTAACCAGAATATTTCTACTATTTTGGTTCGTAATCTATCCAACAGATGTTACCCCATATTACTTCTTCATCTTCCCTGCCTTCTTGAGTTTGGAGGCTTCCACCAATGCTTCCTTGAAGGAGACTTCGGGGTTCTCCTTCTTCATTTCATCGTACACGCCCTTTACGAACATGTTCCACGGGCTGGCCTTGCGTTTGCCACCACTCTGGGTCTTGCGCTGGGCTTTGCGGCTGGATCGCTGCTTCTTGAGGGTCATCTTCTTGGCCATTTTATACATAGAACGCAGTTTTTTATCGTACACCATACAAAAAATGAAATATCGTGATCGCCCTGCGATTACCCCACACGATGCCCCTCTCCTTTGATCATGACTTTGATGAATCCTCTGCCGCCTGGATGGCCAACAAACTTCGGAAAGGTGCCTCCATGGCATATCGCTGCGAAGTGGTAACCTCCAAGGGTTCACAGTGTACCCGTGCGGTATCCAACCATAATCCTTACAGCCATCACTATGTCTGTAAGAATCATGCACGTTATGGGACGGAACATAAGGAATTCGTCTCACAACCCAGTAACGATGCTCCTCCTTCTCTCCAAACTTCTCCGTAATTTCCAGGCTCTGCGACCGGGAGAGTCATACACTTTCTATCGCCAGACTCCGCATTTCACTGTAGACCTCACAATGCGGAAATCTCCGCCGCCCGTGATTTATCTGCCCCCTACTCCTACTCTAAGTCGGGTCCCTCAATTATATACGCGTCCACGTAATGCGTTAGTAACAGTGAAAGCGCGTGAATCCGCTGTTCCATCCATGATTCGCCAGGAGCCTGTCGTGTCAAGTACTTCCACCGCCACTCAAACCGTAGGGCTTCACGTTCCTCCGAAAAACCTCCAATAAGGAAGACCCGTTTCCAGTGGCGTCCGTGTGTCGCCCGTGCACCCCCAGAGATTTCTCCATTGTGTTGCCGCAATCGCCGATCGGGATCCACCGTTGCCCCCACGTAGGTTTTTTGGCGTCCCCCATCATCTATTTGGAGCATGTAACAGAACCATGGTTTCGGTTCTTCTTCGTCCCCAGACATCTATTTACATACTATCTTTCTGTTTCTCTAAGATGGCCGCCATATCCTTCACGAAATAGGGCGCCACGAACGGTGTACCGGACCGGTGCGCTACCAGGGGAAGGAGTGTAAGATGGGAAAGTTCCGGCAGAGTTTCGGAATCTTCGGGGACCGTCCGAAAGAAGAGAAGATCGGACAAACAACGGGGAATCCCCTCTTCGTACAGGGGACTGCCTAATCCATATTCTCCCACAATTCGTAACAGTTGTAGGAGATCATCCATCGTATAGAGAAACATCGTAAACCCCTCTTTCTGGAGAGTCGGGCGGGTCGGTAATTCTGTCTGGAGACGCCGGAGTAACCCCGCCGGTACCGGCGAAATCTCAAAGAGTTCCTCCACCGTCTCGCGGAGTGCGCATTCCAGGAGACTTTCCCCGGGTTGACGCAGACCGCCGATTCCGCTGATGAAGAGAACGCGTTTCTGACTCTGATAACCGGCCAATACATGGGTCCGATTGGCAAAGACGGTTCCCGCTGCACGTGCTTTCCGACGGGTATGACGGACCATAACTCTATGGAGGAAGACGGAAAGAATTGACCAAGAGTAGGATGAGTTTTTGCGACGTGTACCCCGCATCGTCTACAACGTGGCCCGTTCAACAATTTCCGCGCACCTATTTTCCCCGTTGGACCGGTCAACGACTCGCCGAAGCGAAACGGGCCTGGGAATTCTTTGAGAAGGTGGAGGCCTACGATGCCACTGTACGCACGACCATCTGTGCGAATCCGAACACCCCTGATCCCATCTGGTACCCGATCCGGAATGAAGGCGACCGAATCCTCTATACGTACGGAAAATCGCTCCATTCTCTCTTGTGTCCGCTTCTGGACTGGACGGCGCAACGGAATCAATCCTTGCAGTACAGCCCCTCTCCGATCAATGTCGTACCCCAGGTATGTGGCGTTGCCGGAACATTGTCGGGTGCAGGACCGTGTCCGTAGGTACAAAAAAGTTGACCACAAACCATCGTACGTAGCGTTCGTACGATGAAACCTACAATGAAGGTGAATATGGATGCTCTCCGTCAAACGATTCGTACCATGACGACGAAGAAAGGGTTCGTACTCTTTGCACAACCGACCCTGAACGAACAGAAATATTTGGGGCGCTGGCAGATAGAGCAAAACTACAGTGTAATTCATCAGAAGGTGGATTATGCCAACGAAGACCACTGTGGTGTATGTGCGAATGGCTTTCAGATCAAAGGAAGAAACCAAGAAGAGGAAGATATGGAGGAGTATATTCGGTATATGATGTAAGAATCCCCATAGGTATATGATCTCACTCCTAAAGAGATTTGGTGAACTCTAAAAGACCATTTTTTGTCGGTTGTTGCAACCCACAAAAAAGGATCTCAGCTGCCGGAATCGGACCAGCGACTATTTGATACCAACATACAGAATGCACGATTCTACAGTCAAATGCTCTACCAACTGAGCTAAGCTGAGAATAAACTGGTTTTCACCAGTACTCTACCCTGGATTTGAACCAGGAATTCTTCGTGGAAACCAACACGAATGCACATACCACCGTGCGCGTAGAGTAGAAGATGCCCGCACCAGGAATCGGACCTGGGACTTTCACTTTACAAGAGTGACGCAATACCACTATGCTATACGGGCAGAAAGAGGTTTTGTCCTACTGGGAATCGAACCCAGCCTTTCGGATTCAAAGTCCGACGTAATCACCGATATACTATAAGACAATACAAACCAGCATGGAAGGTCCTACTGGGAATTGAACCCAGATCTTGAGAGTCAGAATCTCACGTACTAACCATTATACTATAAGACCAAAAATCCAGAGAACAACCAACCCGGTCTACGTCATGTGCGATCCAGGTATCGTCGTAAGCTGCCTCCTCAAGAAAGGACCGGGGGATTTTACAGGGAAATCAACCGCGCCAACTCCCGTCGCCACATTCCGGAGGGATGTGCCCAGATTCGCATTTGGGTTTCATCTACAACGCGGAGATCATGGGGGATTGCTACGGGATTCGGAAAATGGAAAGGGTCTGTGCCGTCTTCTGGGTATTTACTTTCTTCGGGGTATTTCGTGACACTGGAGTCATTGATCCAACACCAGAACCCCCAATCTCCCTGAAAGCTGGGAATACCAATATGGTAGAATCCCAATTGAGAAAGTTGGATCCCGGCTTCCCGTGTGGTTTCCACGATTCGTTTCGCCCCTTCGCCAATGCCACGGTAGGGGCGTACGGGACCGACGTGCGTGACGAATCGCCCTCCTTCTGTGAGGTGTGCCCGTACATCATCCCAGAAGGCCGGCGAATAGAGATATCCCGTTTCGCCGTCGGGGTCCGGAAGATCAATCACAATGACATCGTATTGCATATCGCAGTGCGTCCAGTACTCCCGAATATCCTCTGAATAATAACGTACCTGATGGTGATCAATTTCGGCCCACTGTAGGAACTGATCACAAATTCGGACCAGGGTCGGGTCAATATCTACCCAGTCTACGCGGGCCGGATTCCAGCGGTTGACTTCGCGTACCGTGGCTCCTTCTCCGCCTCCAATCACCAGAACGGACAAGGGTTTCTGGTACACGGATGTTGCGCCCGTCATGGCCACGTGAACCAGGGATTCGTGATAGATATGTTCGTCGGCTTCGGCACTCTGGATTTCTCCGTCCAGAAAGAGCATTGTCCCATACAATGGAGACTCCGCAACCACAATGGACTCACACCACTGACTGGATCCTTCATAGAGGATACGGGAAACGGGATAGGACGTCTGGGCATCGGATTCGCTAACTTCGTGAATATACTGCATCGTACCCGTGGTTATGATCCGTTACCACCAAGTCACCTTTGCGCAAAATATCATGCTAATGTAGAAATGATAGAAGTTCATTCTCTGGAAACACGAACACAGATACTCCCTGGAACGGCACCCATGACGATCGTACGGGAAGTATCTTTAAAGAACGGTAAGGGTTTCAAGACAGTGAAAGTAATGCGGGGAACCAAAACAATTTCGTCGGTTCGCGAACCCCTTCATTCCTTGGAATCTACCAATGTTGCCGAACGGAAATTTACTCCAGGTCTATTTCAGTCGCCGGAACGTAAAACCAAAAAGAAAATAAATCGGAGCCGCAAGACCAAACGCACCACGAAGAAACGGTTCAGTTTCTTCTAACGGAAGTGACGCCGACAGACCGGTTCATACATTTCGGCACCACCGACCGCAACGCGATTTTCCCGCTGGCGCAGCGCCCGCGTGAAGATCGCCGGAGTCCCATCTCCGCATTCGCGACAGAGCGCCGTCTTCTTTTCCACGGAATCCGCCTGCGAAATCAACTCCAGCACATTGGTGAAGGGCTTGCGTTCGGCATCGGAGTCCAGACCCACGACCACCACGTGCTTCTTATGTTGGTCCACGGCGATACGTACAAATTCCATCACGTACCCGTCAAAGAACTGCGCTTCATCCAGAACCACCGCGGTGGCTTCGTGGTATTCGGGCCAGCCAAAGACGGTGACCAGTTCCGTTCCTGAAATCGCCTTCGCAGGCACAGCATTCTGATCGTGATTGACCAGGGCGACCACATCATTCTGATATCGGTTATCAATCACCGACGTCAGAACCAGAACCTTCTTTCCCAGACAGGAATATCGGCGAACGACACTCTGAATTTCAGAGGTCTTGCCAGCAAACATCGGACCAACTACAACACGGAGACTCATCGTACTGACCCCGGTGATTACGATGACGGTCAGTCAAGTTTGTACCGACCACCCTTCATTGGCTAAAGATATCCCCCATCTCTACTCCTAGAAGAGAACCCAATGACATCCTATTATGACATTCGCCCTACGTACGAATCCGATGCGAATCCGCGATGCATACAGTATATATTTACTGGCATCATGATTGCCGTACTTGTGGGTGCACGGTATATGGCATCCAACGTGGATCTAAAGAGATCGTAGTTACGGGGGTGCCAAACTTGACGCGGGTGACCCCCGCCTAAAAACCCCCAAGGATATCAGGTATGCCAACTCTTACTCACAGTTCAGAAACCGAAGCCATTGTTGGCATCCAGTTCGGCGTGTTCAGCCCCGACGAGATCACAAGACGATCCGTCGTGGAAATCACGAAGCACAGTACACAGGAAGGGGTGATCGGCGGCCTTGCCGACCCGCGTATGGGAGTCCTGGAAAACGGCAAACTCTGTCGTTCCTGCGGTCTCAACAACCACCAGTGCCCGGGTCATTTCGGTCACTATACCATGGCCCGTCCCGTCTACTACATCCAGTTCTATAAGACGGTCCTGAAGGTCCTCCGCTGCGTCTGTATCAAGTGCGGGAAACTCCTCATCAACAAGGATACGGCGAAGAATCTCCGACGCACCAAGGGAGAAAATCGCTGGAAGGCGGTCCTCACGGCCTGTCAGGAAGTGACCCGGTGTGGAGAGCAGACCGAAGACGGTTGTGGTGCGCGCCAGCCCCACCGTTACAATGAAGAAGATCTCTGTCGCGTTGTAGCCGAATGGCGTGGCCTTACTCCAGGCGAAGGGGTTACGGCCGAAATGGTGGCCCCAGGGGGTACTCTCAAGCGATTCCTGGAACCCGAATATGTCCATCGTCTCCTCCGTCGTATCAGCGACGAAGATGTGGACTTCATGGGGTTCAGTCGTCTCTGGTGCCGTCCCGATTGGATGATGTGTACGGTCCTTCCGATTCCTCCGCCCCAGGTCCGTCCTTCCGTCCTCCAGGACAACAACCAGCGTTCGGAAGATGATCTGACCCAGAAGCTCATTGACATCATCAAGACCAATGCGCATCTGTCGGGTCTCATTGCGAAGGGCGCGAAGAAGAAGTCCATTGACGATTGGACCACGCTCCTCCAGTACCACGTGGCCACCTATGTGGATAACGACATTCCAGGCGTGGCCCAGTCGGCGCAGCGTTCGGGACGTCCTCTCAAGTCACTCCAGCAGCGTCTGGGTACCAAGGAAGGTCGTATCCGTAACAATCTGCAGGGGAAGCGTGTGGAATTCTCTGCGCGTTCGGTCATTACGCCGGACCCCAACATCTCCGTTGCGGAACTCGGTGTCCCCATGAAGGTTGCGATGAACCTGACCTTCCCTGAGCGCGCAACGGGGTTCAACATTGAGCGCCTCTACGCCCTGGTGCAGAATGGTCCCGATAATTATCCAGGAGCGAAGTCCATTCAGCGTGCGGACGGTCGTATGATCAGTCTCAAGCACGTGAACACCAAGACCATTCAACTCTACGAAGGGGATATTGTGAATCGTCATCTGTTGGATGGCGACCCCGTCCTCTTCAATCGTCAGCCATCGCTTCACCGCATGTCCATGATGTGTCACCGCGTCCGCGTGTTGCCATATTCTACATTCCGGCTGAACGTTTCTGTGACGAAACCCTATAACGCTGATTTCGACGGAGATAAATGCTTGTCTTCAACAGATAGCTGCTCTACTGGTTGTGGGAACCACCAGTAGGGGTCAACAGTGTAAGTCCCATCTGGGGTAATGAAGTTCTATGCATTCTTCATTATTCAGATATAACTATCTAGTCTTCTGCAAAAAAACACAAAACTTGACAAGAACAGTAGAACTCTAACTCTCTTCTACCACAACAATGGCATCTATTATTGACGACCCCTCTCTTGTGCGCGGTATTATCTATTGTATTGAGAATACGCAGAATGGTAAATTGTACGTTGGACAGACCCGAACTCATCGTTTGAATCACGGCAGATATCGTCCCTTTGGGGCCGAAGGAAGATTTCGTGATCATATGAGTTGTGCCTTGAAGAATACAAAACCAGGACAGTGTTCTGCCCTCTATAATGATATCCGTACATTCGGCAAAGACGCATTTACGTTCTCCACATTGGAAGAATGTGATGTGTTGCTTCTTGATCAACGCGAAAAGTGGTGGATCCGGGCAACCAACACAGAATATCCAATTGGTTATAACTTAACGGAAGGTGGGCGTACCGATGTATCGTTTATCGCACGTGTTGGTAATTCTACCCCATTGGCCCCAGTGGGGCCACGGGGTGGGTCTACTGCACGGAGTGAAGAAACGCGCAAGAAAATGTCTGAAAGTAATAAGCTTGCTTCAAATACGGAAGAATCACGCGAACTCCGACGAGTAAATGCACAACAACAGCATGCGAATGCCAAACTGTCCAGGTTTGAAGGGGTCAAAATTGATCCAACGAATCTGGATCAGTACATTTATTCAAAGGGTGTTCGTATCTTCGTACGTGTAGGTGATAAAGAAGCAACGTTTATCCGGAAAGGAAACACAAAAGAAGAGAACAGGGTAGCCGCAATTGAGTTCTTGAAAAGTCTTGTCCCAAAGAATGAATCCGATGATATCATTCAACATATAGAATAGTGTCTTGCAGAAGGCAACGCTTCCAAATTGTTCGGGAAACCCGTAAAGCCCATTCTTCCAAGGTGGCATTGAAAGATGTCACTGGCTCCAGAGAAAACCTGGAGGTATGGAAATAATGAATGGAATGAGTCCGCAAGGGCGAAATCGGTAATCCGCAGCCAAGCTCCTACACCCGTTATGCAAGGGCATGGAGAAGGTTCAGAGACTAGATGGTAGCGGGTAGCAAATGACGACTCCAGCAAGTCCGATGCTGCTCAAGGTATAGTCCAGCCCGTGGGAAACCACATGGGTGAGTGATCTCTGGTTACATGGAGTAATGGAGATTCATTCTTGGAGATGAATATGCACGTGCCGCAATCCGTAGAAGCGGCAACGGAACTGCGCGAAATCGCGGCGGTTCCCAAACAGTTGATCAGTCCCCGTCTGAGTAAGCCGCTGGTGTCCGTGGTCCAGGATACTCTGGTGGGTGTGAATCGTCTGACGCGTCCCACGGAATTCTTCACCCGTCGTGAATTCATGAATCTTCTGGTTCATAGTAAGCGTTGGGATGGTCGCATTCCGCCACCGGCGAAGACGGATCCGGTGCCCCTCTGGTCGGGCAAACAGGTCGTATCCGCACTGCTCCCGTCTGTCTATCTGGCGATGGGGAACAAGATGTGGGACGAAGAGAAGGGGAAGGGCGACCAGAATTACGTTGTGATCAACAACGGCAACATTGAGAATGGTATTCTGGATGGTGATGTCTTTGACAAGGCGCTCATCCACATTCTCTACAATGACTTCAGTCCCGAAATGACGGTGGATTTCCTGGATTCTCTCCAGGCCGTCGTCGCGACGTATCTCCAGAACAGTGGGTTCAGTGTTGGTCTTTCCGATCTGATTGCGGATCAGGGTACTCTCACGAAAATCAATACGGACATTGACAGTCTGAAGAAGAACATTGAATCCATCCAGCTCCAGGTGCACATGGGTCTCTTTGACAATGCATCGGGGCGCACGAATCAGGAGGAATTTGAAGGGAAGATTTTCCAGTCGCTGGATAAGGCCATCAGTTCAGCAGGAAAGACGGGGTTGAAGTCTCTGTCGGCCAACAACCGCATGGTCAATATGGTGAAGTGTGGTTCCAAGGGTTCGGACCTGAACATTGCCCAGATGATTGCGCTTCTGGGTCAGCAGTCCATTGAAGGTCGTCGTATTGCGTACGGTTTCCAAGATCGTACTCTCCCGCACTTCAAGCGTTACGATGACGGGGCAGAATCACGTGGGTTCATTGAGTCTTCGTTCGTGAAGGGGCTCAACCCAGCAGAGTTCTTCTTCCACGCGATGACGGGTCGTGAAGGTCTGATTGATACTGCAGTAAAGACCGCAGATTCCGGGTATATGCAGCGTCAGCTTGTGAAGACGATGGAAGATCTCACGGTCTTCCACGACGGGTCTGTCCGTGATGCAGGGGGTCTTCTGGTCCAGTTCGCATATGGAGATGATGGGACTTCGGCCACCAAGATTGAGAATCAGCCGATTCGTCTGGCAAAGATGTCGGATGCCGAAATTCGCGCGAAGTTCTCTGTAGAGGACGTCGGTCCTGACAAGTCCCAGGAGTATCTCTCCAAGGTCTTTGAGGATCGTGATATCTTGGTGAACAATGTCTGGGGAAAGCGTGTGAATACGACTGTACAGTCGGCTGTCCACATTCCCCGTCTGATTTCCAATGCAATTCAGCAGCTGGGTCTGGCGGCAGGAAAGGGAACTCCAGTTCCGGGTGCACATATTCTGTCCACGATTGACTCAATTCTTCAGCGCACCCGTAGCGATAACCGACTCTGGGCAGCACTCCTGCGGTATCATCTGAACCCGCGGGATCTCCAGGGTCAGGGTTTCACCCGTGCCGCCTTTGACTGGCTTGCCGAACAGATTGTGGTCAAACACATGAAGTCATGGGTAGTGCCTGGGGAGATGGCGGGTATTATTTCTGCACAGTCGCTGGGCGAGCCAACAACACAGATGACGCTCAATAGTGTAGATTGGAATACGGAAATCGTCATTGCAAAGAATGGCGAAATCTTGACCCCCAAGATCGGTGAGTTCATTGACGATTATATCAAGAATTGTGATCCCGAAAAGATTCAGTACTTGGAGAACGAACAGATCTATGTCCCACTGGAAGATGGCAATGACTGGTCCGCCATTTCCTGTGATGAGAACGGGAAGATGATGTGGACGAAGCTGGAAGCCATTACCAAGCACCCTGTCGTGAATGAAGATGGGACGAACACGATCCTGGAAGTGACGTTGGAAAGTGGTCGTATTGTGCGGGCCACCAAGGGGAAGTCATTCTTGACAATGCAGAATGGAAAATTGGTGGATACGAATGGTTCGGATCTGAAGGTGGGAGATGAGTTGCCAATCACCAACGATTTCGCGATAGATTCTGTAAAGATCAAGGATACATTCAATTTCCGTTCAGTTCTTCCTGCAACGGAATTCCTCTATGGTACCGAAGTACAGAAGGCTCTTGTAGCGATGCGAAAGGCCGACGTAGAAGGGAACCGACATTGGTACAGTCATGCGAATGGGAAGGAATTCACCGTTCCCTATGGTCGTAGTGATGCGTTCCGTGACGCCTATACCAAGGAAAAGAACGGGCATGCGGAGGAGGTTCTTCCCGGCTTTGTCTATCCGAAGAAGATTGCGAAACAGCTCTCCCAGATTCCGGAAACGATTCCTCTGGATCGTGAGTTCGGCTTCTTCATGGGGATGTTCGTTGCGGAAGGATCTACCAGTCCTACGCAGATCCAGATTACGAACAACGATGATGCAACCCTTGCGCCGATTCGTACTCTCCTGGATAAGTGGAAGATCGGTCATCATACGGTCTCCGTGGATAAGGTGATTGAAAGTACGGGAATCAAGGGTCATACCACCAGTCTCATCATTCATTCTACACTCCTTACGGCGGCAATGAAGAAACTCTGTGGCAGAATCAGTTACGAAAAGACATTTCCCAATTGGGTCCTGCAGGCCCCCGATGATTTCGTGAAAGGGTTCGTGGATGGATACTTCACGGGGGATGGTTATGTCGGAAAAGATTCCTCTATCCATTGTTCGTCTGTGTCGGAAGAACTTATCACAAATCTTTCTCTCCTCCTTTCCCGATATGGCATTTTCACAACGCATTCATCGTATGTGCCAAACATCGGTAAGTTCAAATCTGTATCCAGACAATATCAGTTGGCACTCCCGCCAAAGTATTCCGTGGGGTTTGCGAAACAGTTTACGCTAACATCCATGAAGAAACAGGAACGACTCATTGACATCCTTGCTAACGAAAATCGTATCTGTAAACGTAAGGAATTTGGTGAAGTCGTCATGGATAAGATCAAAACGATCACGGAGATTGAACCAGTAGGCGGAAAAATGTTTGATCTGACGGTGGAAAAGACACGTAACTTCGTCACAAAAAATCGTGTAGGAGTAAAAGATACATTCCACTTGTCCGGGGTTTCGGCGAAGTCCGGTATGACGCGTGGTGTACCGCGTCTGAAGGAACTCCTCAAGGTCAGTCAAAATCCGAAGGCCACCTCTCTGACGATTCCTCTTCGTACCGATATTCGCACTTCCAAGGAAGATGCCCGACGTCTCGCACAGGAACTGGAATTCACCATGTTACGGGATCTGGTCACAACCAGTCGTATCTACTATGATCCCCGCGACGACGATTCATTGATCGCCGAAGATAAGGAGTGGCTCAGTTTCTTCGCAGCGTTTGAACAGGACAGTACTCCTGCATCGGATGAACCGGTTGCCAAGCGTTCTCCCTGGATTCTACGATTGGAGCTGGACCGTGAAAAGATGTTCAACAAGAATATTACGATGGAAGACCTCAACTTCATCCTCAAGAAGGCAAATACCGACATGGAAATTTCCTACACAGATCACAATGCCAGTCGTATGATTGTTCGTGTTCGTGTCCCCACGACCAGTAAGGAACTAGATGATCTTGCAACCATCAAGCAGTGGCAGAATAAACTTCTGACATCGGTGGCGGTCCGCGGTCTTCCGGGTCTCCGTTCCGTTACGTTCCGTAAGATGGAAGAAGAGGAGAAGGTCTATGAGAAGAACACCGAAACCGGGAAGTATGAGGCGGTGGAACAATTTGTCATGGATACCTTCGGTACGAATCTGTTGGATGTCATGACCCATCCAGACATTGATGGCAAGAATGTACTCAGTAATCATGTATACGAAGTCTACGAAAATCTGGGCATTGAAGCGGCCCGTCAGATTCTCTTCAAGGAAATTTACGGTCTCTTTGAACAGGCGGCACCAGTGAACTATCGTCACGTCGCGCTCCTCTGTGACACACTCTGTTGCCGTGGGCGAATGACATCCGCGGATCGTTACGGTGTAGCCAAGAAGAAGAACGGTCCCCTGGCGAAGGCATCCTTTGAACAGACCGGCGATATCATGCTCAAGGCCGCGGTGTTCGGTGAAATGGATGCAATCACCGGCGTATCGGCGAACATCATGACCGGTCAGCCCATTCGTGGCGGTACCAGTTTCAGTCAAGTCCTGTTGGATGAATCGGCCATGCAGGAATTCATGACATCGGCACCCCCGCCCCGTCGTGCAATGGAACGCGCACCCCGCCTGGTCCAAGCGGAAATTGATCAGATGTTAGATGCGGAGAAGGCCGCGCCAGGCTGTCGTCAGGAAGACCTACGTATCCCCGTCGTGTTGCCCCCGAACATGCCCCTTGCCACGGTGACAGAACTCCCAGAACTGGAAATCAATCTGATTGATGAATAAAGGTCATACGATACGCATACGCACATGATATAATGTGAGTACCGGTGCCTAAGGGTATGCTACCCTGAGTGTAGTATGGAGAACACAGTTTTTTGGTTAGAACCCGTTTGTGTGCAGCAAACAAGTCCTACTCAAGTATTGCAGGTCGGTATCGGTACATCAATCCCCACAAAGCATCAGGATGCTCTCTACACGTTGAAGAACGAAATTGAAACGGTGGGGCCGATTAGTCAGTGGGACGACGCGAAGAAGATCACGAACCCCTATGAGTATATTTTCCTATCCCTGCAAAAGCGTATGCACAAGTCTATTTCGGCACTGGCTCCCCTGTCGCGTTCGTACTTCAAAATGATTGAGCTCTGGGACATGTTGGGTCTTCAAGCCTGTATACCCGCCGATGGGTCGCCCCTTCTTACGTCGCATTCTGCGGAAGGTCCCGGTGGTTTTCTGGAGGCAATTCAGCACCGTACCAAGGATAACGCGGACATGATTGCGATGACCCTGAAGTCCACCGAAAAGTCCGTACCGGGTTGGCGGAAATCCCATGCATTTCTGCAGAAATATCCAACGGTGGAAATTACGTACGGCGATGATGACACGGGAAATCTCTATTCGTTGGCCAACCAGGATGCCTTTGAACGGGAGACGCTGCGCCATTTTGACGGCAAGAAGGCGCACGTGTATACGGCGGACGGTGGGTTTGACTTCAGCGCTGACTTCAATTCGCAGGAGAATACGGTGCAGCGACTGTTGGCCGCGGAAGCCCTGTGTGGTCTCCAGAGTCTTCAGATGGGTGGTACGATGATCCTGAAGATTTTTGATACGAAGCATGTATCCACGCTGGAACTTCTGTGGGTCATTTCCATGTGTTTTGCAAAGACCGGTCTCATCAAACCGAAGACCAGTCGCCCCGCGAATTCGGAACGGTACTGGGTCGGGGTCGGGTTGCGCGATGATATTCCGGAATGGATTCTCCCGCTTCTTCGGAAGATGACGGCCACGGATACGTCGGTCGGATGGAGTACGATCTTTGCGACCTCACCTGTATGGACCCAGCCCTGGCTTCAACAGGTGATCGCCTTTCAGGAACAGATTGAAGAACATCAACTTCATAGCATTCAACAGACATTGAATCTTATCAAGTCGCCCAGTCGTCAAACGATTCGGGACCTTATTCTAACGAATGTGCGCAACAGTCGTCAGTGGTGTCGGGTCCACGGAATTACTTTGAACCCGGTTTACGCTCACCTTTCCGATGAGCAGATTGTTTCGCAGAATCTTGAAGAGGCACTGGCGCCATTCCCAGTTTTGGCCGAACGAATTGATTCGCCAACAGGGTCCCCACCACGACCGACGCATCATGTGTTGACTTCTTCCCAATCTCTACCGCCTCCAACTGGGAAAGCATGGCGTTCAGCATTACCCGCGAGTATCCTGGGTCCAAAACCATAGAAAAGAGCTTCGGGTACTCTTCGCCCATTTCGGCGAGTTCCACCTGAATTTCGTGGGGCGGAACACCCCGGTCATGTGCCGCATTCACGGCATTGACAAGTTCACGGGCGGTACACGATCGTTTGCTTTCACGAATGGAAGCATCCATCGCTGCTGCATCTTCCGGGTTCTGTTGCTTTTCGGAAATCTTCTTCAGAATACTGTCCATCCTATCTACCCACCTCCTGCGACAATTCTTTATATCCGCAAACGCCAGAGAGGATGTCCACCACCGACAAGGCAACCACATCCATGCAATGGCATCGTGATCAAAAACGTAAGGCCACAAACTACAAATTCCCGACTCCAGAAATACCGGGAGATTATGCGGGAGGAGGTCCCTTGACGGGTACGGGTGCCGTTCCTCCCAAACCGGCCGGAACAGAGAAAGAACCCTTTCGGGATATGCGCCCCACAATTCGCCCATGGATCGTAACGATGGCACTTGCCGTCGGAATCTTTGGATATCTTACAACTCACAAAAAGTGAAAGCAACACATCACAGCATACTAATATGTACGGTACGATGTATCCACATATTAAGATGCCTGAAACGACGATTAACAGTGGTGTTCACTATATTCTAAACCCCTTTTCGCAGAGAAAGGTCGGGGAATGGTACCGGGATTATTTTACATGTTATCAGAATGAATGTGTACCCGGGAAATGGAATCCGAATCCATTAAATACAACACAGAATGCACCCATACTGACAGAAATCTCCATCTGTAAGTTTCTTGCTGAAGAGAGCAAACAGCGGATTCTTCAAATGCGATATCCCGAATACCGATTCCACTGGAAGGAAACGAAACCGCATGCGATCGTCACGCGCAACACCTAAGGGGAAACCCTATGTATAGAGTAAGCGGACGATGGATACACCCAGTGATTCAAATTTAGTGGAGGCGCGGGCCTGTATTGAGAAAGCGATCCTATTAGTCGGGAAAACTACGGTATACACCTTGCTATGGAATCTAACCAGTCCTACCCCGGACACCATGACCCCGACAACACAATCTCCGTCGGCAACATCGGAAGGGCGACGCAGGGGCCGACGCCCCGGTGCCGCAGACAATGAGAGCCGTTGTCATTGGATTCTGGCCGATAAATCCCAATGCAAGAACAGTCAACAAGATTCATCCCAGTATTGTAAGATCCATTTACCGAAGGTCCATCTGCTAGAAGACAGCCCGGGTGCATCACATGCGTCGTCGTGAGCGTCGGGTACGTTTCGCACTCTTTTTGTATCCTCTACGCCGTTTGTGATGCGTACGACGACTACGTCTTCCTCCTGCCATAACACCCCCCTGTTCTTTCCATTCGGCCAGCTGAGACTTTGTGCCAGCGACCCCACCGGCCGTATACGCGATATCATCGGATCCCCCTTCGGCAGCAAACATGGGTTCCGCCGTTCGGTTGGGAGAGATTTCATCCGCATCAAAAAGTTTCATAACCTGCTTTATTTCTGGTGAATAGCTCCCAGAATTCATTTTTCCTGAAGAAGGACAATCTTTTTTCCCTGGGTGACAGCCCAGTTCCGCAACGCGATCAGATTATCCTGCGTTTTGTGTGCCGTCACCAGACGGTTCGTCTTCATAAATTCACGAATTTTTCCGTCCATTTTGCCCACCTTGAACCGAATCTCCAGGGCATTCACATCGGAAATTTCGCGTTCGGCATCGTCCAGATTCGGAACCGACCACGGGATCAGCGTTTGCGTCGTAATATCCCATCGTTCGCGGATATCATTCGGAATCAGTTCTTCCAGAGTGCGGGGGCGCGTCCACATGATTTTCTCCCCGCATTCAATCGGTCGGTGTCCGTAGCACCCGCACTGGGAGCACCACGCCGACGCCCGCACCGGACATTCTCCATCGTGGACCCGGTTCAACCCCAGCCACGCCTTACAAGTAGTACACGACATCGTTATGTGTTTGCTATGATAGTATGAAACACACACGACCCTGGCCAAACTGTCAACTTTTTTTAGTTACCCAAAACATGACCAGTGCTGCCAAGTTTTGTCGGTGTATCAAGAAGGTTCGCAAAACGGTGAAGGCACGTAAGGGGTCCAACAAGGAATCCGCCGCCATCGCAATTTGTACGAAGACCATGTTACACCGGAAGGGAAGAACCCTGAAGCGGTTCACGTGTCGGAAAGGCCCCCGAATCCAAACCCAGCCATTGTTGGCAGCATCGTAACCGCCACGATACATAGGGGATAACACCATGGAGAACTACGTTGCGTTGGATTGTGAGATGGTCGGGTCAAAAGTCAATCGTGGAACATCCATGCTTGCACAGGTAAGTATTGTGGGGCCCGATGGAGAATCCCTCTATAATGAATTTGTGAAGCCGCCGCCCACGCTAAATTTGGACACGATAGATTACCGTACGCTGTTCAGCGGGATCACCAAGGAAATCCTGCAGACAAGGGCCCGATACTCCTTTGCCGAAGTACAGGCTGCGGTTAAGAAAATCTTGGCAGGAAAAACGATCGTAGGACATGCGTTAGAGAATGATTTTAAGGCATTACAGTTGGATCCCCGTAACTACACCGTAATGGATACGGCCCATACACCGTGGTTCATGAGGATTCAGTGGAATTCCCGATCACTGCAAGGATTGGCGGCTGAACTGTTAGGTAAACCGATTCAAACGGGAACCCATAATGCACTGGAGGATGCACAGACATCTATGGAATTGTTCCGTAGATATCAAGAGAAGTTTCGTTTGACGCCGGCCGAAGCCATCGCGGACCGTGGAATGAAGGGCGGGACCCGACGCCGACATCGGAGAGGACGGAAGACCCGCAGACGATAATAAAAGTGACAATGGGTGTATGGTTCAACCTACATCGTACGATGAACTATACAACGGACAGTATTGAAACGTGGGGTGTTTACTACAATATTCCAGAATCCAACCAACATGTTACCAATCAGATGCGTTGGATGACTACTATGCTCATGGTCTTCATCATTCTTCTGATTGTCCTGGTACGCGGTCCCCGACAACCAAACGAACGAAATGACCGCGTAGAGTAGATGACTCTGCTCTTTGCATTTCTTTCCATTCTCTGGTGGATCGCGATGTGGGGACTGATTGATTTAGGAATGCATACCTGGACAAACAAAGAGAAGGCGATTACGTATGGGGCGATGCTTCTTTTTGTGGGAGGTGTTATTACAGTCTATCCAGAAGCGATCGGACGTTTATAAGTGGTGTCGGAATGGGCACCAGAGAAAATGGTAGAGGGTGATACCAATACCGGCTGCAAAGAATGAATAGAGTAACATTTTCTCAATAGAATTAGTTATCATATAGGGTTTTTTGGATTCTTGCGATAATGCAGGTTCGGCTGTAGGGGGTTCTGGGACAGCACATGGTTCTTCTACAGGTGTTTGGATTTCAGGAGTTGTATGTTCTACTTCAGGGATTACATTGCCTACCTGGACTACAGGAGTTACATCGCCTACCACAGGGGTTGCTTCGCCCACCACCGGTGACGGCGACACTTCGCCAACCCATTTACACTTCTTTGCCCATTCCGTTCCCAGCATATGACAGTGTGGCAGGGGGTCTTCCGTAATTCGTCCAATCCACAGTTTATGTTTCCGCTGTTCGCGTGATCCACAAGTTTTACAGAGATCCTTCCCACCAAGGGGTACACGATCACACTGCGCTTCATAGTAGACATGCGGTTTCCACCGTGGGTCACACGTAAGATAATCTCCCAGAACCCGTGCCATACAGACGGACCCACTCCGATCTATTTGGTCCTCATTCAGACGATACTCCGAAGGAGAGGGAATCATTTACCGACCTAAAGGTCCTGCGTATTTAAATCGGAGGTATCTTTTTTCATGCGCGCTGTAATAATCGCAATCTGTTCGTCAATAAGGGCAATCTTTTTCAGGAGATTCTGTTTCGCATAGTGAAGCATACATAATTGTTGGTGTTCGGGAAGAATACTCTTTACTGTTTCGGGGACCGCGAAGGTGCATTTCCCAGAGATCGCCGGCATTTACACTATGCGCACAAAATGTGACACCGTAACCGACCCATCTTGATAGGCCAGCACGATGGAAACCTATTACAAACTGGACGTTCAAGGAATGGTCTACCTGATTAACCCGCAGACGGCGGATGCCTATACATATGATTTATCCAATCCGGTAAAGATCGGAAAAATCATTTGGACGAGTACGAAGGCGGACCCCACTCTTCAACTTCAGGAGGACTGGCAGACCATTCTCCACGAAAAGAAACAGGGCGATCAAAAATGTGACACCCCCACGGATGCATGAGACACACACATACGATGAATCAACCCCGACCGATTATCCACGAACAAGAAAACTGGCGGATCCAAATGATAGAACATCGTCGTATGCTCTTTGAACGTGTCATTCAACTCTTTCCGCATGTCATGGATATGAACCCCACAAAGGTGTTGGAATGGCGTATTACTCTAAGCAAATAACACATCCTATGAAGGAGGCGTACATGGTGTAGTGACAATGTAAGAAGATGGCGGGGGACGAACATCCTTGTAATTTCCGGCATTCGGGGAGGACAGGATAAACCCCTTTTTGAATCGCATATAGTCCGCGGCAGATTTGAACTTCGTAGGATACGGGGATGTCGGTTTTTGGAGAAAGTTCTGATACACGGTTACATCTGCCATGAGATTCGTAAGAGTTCCACCCGAAAGCTGATTGACTTCATTCGGGAGAACGGGGGATGACCAATCGTTATAGCCACATGAACTATTAAATCCCGACATTTGTTCCTATCTTAGGTCAACCAAAAAAGTTTTGGCCCGTGCAGTTTTGTATCCCCCATTATCCTTACATATGGTTAGGCAAGGCCAAGAAGTATCTGGGCCGCCTGACGCATTTTGGTATCCTGACGGGCTTTGTATCCACGCCAGGCCCGCTGGAGTTCACGGGCATGATAGTATAGGGTAATCGGCATTGCAGGTCGTTCGGTAGGGTTCCATTTGCCAAGGAGTAGAGGCTGCATTGTACGACTCCAAATACCCGTTGTCGGATCACGGGACCAGTGACTGTGAAGATTTCCTGATGCATCCCAGGAGGACCAATCAATAAGTTCTTCATCATAGTCTACATAGACGTGGGCTTCTGGATCATCCAGGAGATGCGCAAACCGACGTCGGTACCCTGGTTCCAGTTCCTCTTCAGAGTCTTCGTCATCCTCCTCATCGGAGTCATCTTCCTCCGAGTCATCATCGCCCTCCTCCTCTTCCTCCTCCATCATAGGTAGATTATCCTTTTCACCGACCGCATGACGACAGTAAGGACAGGTACTATCGTCAGACTGTGCTGCAAACCAGCGAACAATACATGCCAGATGGAACGTATGTCCGCATCCCAACACGGTGTGCCCCGTCTGTCCGGTGATTTCCTCCATACAAACGATACATTCGGTTGCTTCCATTCTTATACGTTACGAAACGTCGTTGAATTCGTATGTGTGTGATTGATACCGATCACCGGTGACCATTTGGTCAACTTTTTTGCAACAGTCTTCTTCCTCATCCTCATCACGGTAACCATTACTCCCGGCAAACCCAGAACGGAGTGGATCACGGAGAGTGGGGCATTTGCGTTCCGCATGACCGTGTTCGTCACAGACCATGCAGCGATTGGAGGAATCCATTATTGTTATACAATGAAGAAGTCTTTAGCCCTGTATCATATAAAGAAGACGTATCCGGAATAAATACAGAATGCCATCGCAAGAACAAGAAGTCGCGGTTACCACCGATTTAATGAATGTATTTCGGGAACGATATGGAGATCCGCCATATCTCCATTATACCAAAAATCTGACCCCGTCACCACTCCAGGAGATTGCTACAAGGAACAATGTTTCATTACACTTTGTACGCAAATGTCGCTCTACATTGATGCATATCGGACTCTTTATGAATGCTGTAATAGAAAATGATCCCGATACCATAGTAGAGTAATGTCAGGATATACCATCTTTCATGTGGATGGCCGTCAATATACACTTCCACATGAAAAGATTACACCGGGAATGACTCCCCATATTGGCAAACACGGTGGATATCCAGAACTCCGAACGACTAAATTTTATATCTTTATTGATCGGAATCCAGGAAGCTATACAGAGATGCTTGTAAAAATTATATGCGGGGGAATCAATAATCCTTCCGATGAAGGAGTGATTGTATTCAAACGATTCATGGTTCGTTACAGTCCGGAAAGTGAATGGATTCAACATCCTCAGTTAATGACCATTGAAGCGGATCAGATTGAGGAGAAGGAAAGCGATATTGGTTTACATTTCTATGAGGCGTTTGATACTACTCCACAACTCACGGGGGGGAAGCGTCACCGAAAAACGAAACGATCCCGACGTCGGTCACAAACCAGAAAACTTTGCAGGATATAGAATGAATCGTTGCAAACAGACACGGGATGGTATGGAATGCCCCTATGAAGGAAGAGTCTATCTTATCCCACTAGGGGGTGCATATACTACCGCATTTCATGATGATAACATAATACCGTATACACAAATAGAAGAGAAAAAGTATTATTATCTCAAGGATAATCGGTTTTCGTTCGTAAAATTTGTAAAGATCATTGCAAAAACAGAGGATACGATTACTTTAAAAACGTTATTCCACAAAAATACGGATGAGCGCGAACTCTGGTTAAGGACTTCACCCTATGAAGAGAATGAGAAGGAGGATATTTCCGATGTTCAAGATAGTACACTCCAATTTTATAAAGTAATTGACCGAACCCCAATACTTGCAGGGGGAAAACGTCACCGAAAAACGAAACGGTCGCGACGTTCCAAGAGACGAACACATCGCAGATGAAATACGGGTTGTCATTCGTATTAAAAATCTTCGTCCAGCGCGAACTGCATCTTGGTCGCATCCTGACCCACCCCTGCCAATGCGTAGTTCGTCACCCGCTTCTCAAAGAAGTTATCCTTTCCCTCCAATGAAATGCGTTCCATCCACGGAAATGGATTGGCCGTATTCCACGCCTTCGGATATCCCAGGGATACCAAGAGACGATCCGCCACGAACTCAATGTATTCCGACATACGGGCCGCGTTCATTCCAATCAGCGAACACGGCAGCGCCTCCGTAATGAATTCCTTCTCAATCTGAACCGCATCCCGAATCAGTCGGTGCGCCTTTTCGGTAGAGAGTCGGTGTTTGCATTTAGAGTACAACAGACATGCGAAATCCGTATGGAGTCCTTCATCCCGCGCAATGAATTCATTAGACGCGGTGAGACCCGGCATGATTCCCCGTTGTTTGATCCAGAAGATGGAACAGAACGCCCCGCTGAAGAAGATTCCTTCCACCGCCGAAAATGCCATCAGGCGCGTCGGGAAATCCGCTTCCTCCGATTCCATCCACTGCAAAGCCCATTCCGCCTTCTTCTGAATCACCGGCACCGTCTGAATGGAACGGAGAATGTCCGTCTTCTCCTGACGATCTTCAATGTAGGTCTCAATGAGTTGAGAATAGGTTTCCGAATGGACAGATTCAAGTAGCATCTGTGTACTGTAGAAGAATCGTGCTTCGGGCACCTGGATTTCATTCATAAACCGTTGGGCCAGATTCTCCATTACAATTCCATCCGACCCCGCAAAGAATCCCAGAATGCGTTTGATGAAGTGCTGTTCGTTCGGAGACAGCGTCACCCAATCCCGCATATCCTTACTCAGATCCAGTTCCTCTGGTCGCCAGAATACCGACACATGATCCTTATACATCTTCCATAAGTCGTGATATTGAATCGGAAAGATTACAAACCGATTCGGATTCGGGATTAACATGGGTTCCTCCGCATCCTGCGTTCGTCGTTTCGCTACAGCTGCGTCATGAATCTGACTCCGATCCAGCGGATTTGTATAGACTCCAGCATCCATGGAAACACAGTCGGGGGAGGGCATCACGTAATACTTTCGGAGATTTTCGTTCATCGTCGCCCGCAGGCTACTGACATACACCGTGCATTCAAGTTTAGTGTAACAATCGTGACGGAAAGAGACAGTGCAAACTTGACCCGATCAACGGCTCCAACCACCGGGTGCATAATGAACGCAACCATGCTCAACGACGAACAGCGTTCTGCGTTCAAATCCGTACAAACCGGAAAAAACATCTTTCTGACAGGGGCGGGCGGGACCGGGAAGTCGCACACGATTCGGATGATCACGGAGTGGGCACGGGATGCGAACATCCGATATGCCGTCACCGCCATGACGGGATGTGCAGCGCTTCTGTTGGGCCTCGGCGCAAAAACCCTCCATAGCTGGGCGGGGATCGGTCTGGCCCGTGAGTCGCCCCATGAGTTGGCCAAGATGGTACAGGCCAACAAACGCGCTGCGCGCCGCTGGATTGATACCCAGCTCCTGATCGTGGACGAAGTGTCCATGATGACCCCCGAACTCCTGGAAAAGCTGGATCTGGTGGCCCGTCGTGTCCGAAAGCGCAGCGATCAGCGATTCGGCGGTCTCCAGGTGATCTTGGCCGGCGATTTCTGTCAGCTCCCTCCCGTACAGAAAGGGGTGGATTCCAATGCAATGCAATTTGTGTTTGAATCCAGTGTATGGAAGACACTGATTGATGAGACACATTATCTCCATCGCATTGAGCGTCAGCGCGACCCGATCTTTCAGCGCCTTCTTACGGAAACCCGACTGGGACATGTGAGTCAGGATACACTCAAGATTCTGGAGGAGCGCATGAACTTGCCCTGGCAGGAAAACGAAATCCGACCTACCCTTCTCTTTACGCGCAACGCCGAAGTGGATACCATTAATCGGCGGAATATGGATGTGTTGGAAGGCGAACAGCGATTCTTTGAAGCGGATACGGTGGTGATGGACAAAACTACAAAGAAGGCCTACAGCGTATCGGATATACACGATTCTGCGTCATTCATTGCGGATCGCCTGATTCGTCACGATGATCCCGATGTGCAGATTGCCCTGGAACGTCTGGATACGGATGCCTCCTATGAGAAGAATCTGGAGTTGCGCGTAGGTGCCCAGGTGATGCTCATCGTAAATATGGATCAGGATCGGGGTCTGGTGAACGGGAGTCGTGGTGTCCTTACGGGGTATACACCCGGAGGACTTCCGATTGTTCGTTTCCTGGCGATTCCGGAACCGATCATCGTGGACCGTGCAAATTGGTGGCTCACGGAGTATGAAGGGATTGGTCGGACCCAGATTCCCTTGAAGGTGGCGTATGCACTTACGATTCACAAGGCACAAGGGGCTACGCTGGATTCCGCATTGATTGATATCGGCTCCTCCACCTTTGAATACGGTCAGGCCTACGTTGCTCTTTCCCGTGTTCGTACTCTGTTTGGACTCTATGTCTGGAAACTGGATCCGCGAAAGATTCGGTGTCATCCGAAAGTCAAGGAGTTCTATGACGCGTTACAACCCCAAACCGATGCGGGAGAACCCACGGCAGATTCCTCCATTGAAACCCAGACACTTCTGGAAGCCCTGACTCCTCTCCCGCCCGCTACTTCCTCCTCTCTCCAACAATTCGCATATGTAGCCGCCACCCCACCCCCTCCACTCACTACCACAAACGATACAGAAGAAACGGAGGAGGATCCCAGCAGTGAACTCCAGGACCCCTGGGTCACGACCCAACTGAGTCCGGCCTGGAAAGCCGTCGTGGATCCCTATATGAATTCTCCGGCGGGAGTTCGACTGCGGGAGCTTATTCTCACCCGATCCGCGATTGTCCCGGTGATGCCCCATCCCCCCGATGTCTTCCAGGCCCTTCAGTCATGCCCCGATCCCGCCACCGTACGCGTTGTAATTCTGGGTCAGGATCCATATCATACGATGGTGGACGGAGAGCCGATTGCACACGGCCTCGCGTTCAGTGTTCGGGAAGGTACGAAGATTCCCCCCAGTCTTCTGAACATTTACAAGGAGATCGCCAGCGATTTGGAATGCCCGATTCCAACGCAAAAGGGCGGTTGTCTCTCCCGATGGGCAACACAGGGAGTCTTCCTTCTGAATGATGTTCTGACCGTATCAATGGGTCAGCCGCAGAGTCACTGTGGGATTGGCTGGGAGGATTTGACGGCCCAGATGTTGGCAACGGTACTGAAGGCATCTCCCCATGTAGTCGTACTTGTCTGGGGACGAAATGCCCAGAAGAAGCTGGATCACCCGATCGTAAAACCGCATCTCCGCGGTCATACCATCCTGAAATCTGCGCATCCCAGCCCCCTGTCGGCGCACAATGGATTCTTCGGATCCCGTCCCTTCAGTCAGACAAATGCTGCCCTGATTGCTCACGGTCAGGCCCCGATTGATTGGACCGGTTAAATAGAGGAGGAGAAGGAAATGCTGTCATTCTTTCTATGTCTATTTATTTGCGTGACTTCCGGAGAGTACGGCGATAACAATTCTTGTAGGGACGACACGACGCGCGTTGGGTAAACCCCATTTTTCGGCAGGGGGTCCGGCGACAGTAGCGCTGCGACATCCGACGGGGAAAACGAAAATGTTGCATCTCTATAGAAGAGAATGAATACTTCCGGTGGTGTAGCAGCATCCGCAGAGGACACTACGTTGGAACAGATGAAGAATAATTTCTTCATCATGATTGTTATGTCGTTTTTGAATATTGCATTTGCTCTCAATGAACGTTTAGAAAACCCTGTACAGGGGAAGAAACCCGCATATACACCTGCTGAACAAGGGGCTCTAAGAGAATGTAAAAAACATTTGGGATTATTTCATTACGCATTAGATGTGTTAGCTGCGATACCAATTGATGGCATAGACAAGACCATTATTTCAAATCTCAGTAGTGCATTCAAGGGGAAACTTGAATTTATCATCCAAACCAAAAAAGTAACAGATCAATTAGCAGTAATACCAGTAGATGATCAGGCAAAACGGAACAGATTTGTAGACTTAGCAATAAAAGCAATTAACAGTTTCCAGTTTAGTTGCAGTGCTTCAACAGAAACAATGCGTTTAGTAAATTTGGCACAAAATACAACAAGCAAAAAAGTATTTGGGATATCTGTTACAAATCCAGGGGCATACGGAATTAAGGAATTTGTGGAAGCAGCAACCTATTATCTCAGCATCATGAACCCGTCCGCATCCACGGGGGGAACGCCATCTGCTGGACAACAAGTTGCCAAGGATTTGCAGAAACGGTTGGATGCCATGCGGGGAATCAAACCATTACCTCTTGGCCCAAGTGGAAAACCGATGACAGGTCCAGAAGTTGCAAAGTACCTGGCAGCCAAACTGGACGAATTACGGAGACAAGGTGGCGGATCCCGTAGAAAGACAATACGGCGCAGAAAGTCGCATCGTCGTCACCGCCGTTCGGTTCGTCGTTAATCCATTTCATCCATGTTCGTAGAAGAAGGGGGATCCACCATTTTTTCTGCTTCCATTTTTGCATGATGCTTCTTGAACTTCTTCCCGTGCTTACTTTTGGTTTCGGGTTGTTCCTTCTTGGGAAGATATGCATACGGGTCGTGACTGGCGGACATGAACGTAATCTTGAGCGATCGTGAACTGTCGGATTTTACCGTGGGTCGTGCCTGTACGTCGGTTTCCGGCTGCTCATCTACTTCTTGAATGGAGTCAAGTGCCGGAATGGCAAAATGTTCTGTCACGATGACAGGTTCCGTTACGACAATCTCAGTTACCGTTGGGTGTTCGGATACAGTGGGTGGTTCTGTTACTGTGGGTTCTGTTACCGTTGGTTCTTCTACCGTTGGTTCTTCTACCGTTGGTTCTTCTACCATTGGGTCGGCCACGACGGCAGGTTCCGTCACCACAACTTCGGGTACCGTGGGTTCTGTTACCGGTGGTTCTGTTACCGGTGGTTCTGTTACCGGTGGTTCTGTTACCGATGGTTCTGTAACAACCACGGGTGCATACGATTCTTTTGGCGTACTCACACGTGGCTTATCAATGACGGCCGTAGTGATCTTACTCTTCCGGTTCCCCATTTTCTATAGTCTTCGTGGATTTTCTTTAGACCATATATTATAGAAGAGAGGCTATGCAAGGCTTACGAATTACTGTGAAGAGAGCACGTACAAATACCTCCAATAATAGCCCCGTGAATACCAAGAAACCTCACATTATCGTGAGCCCCGAAACCAACAAGTATTCCGAACCAATCAACACCAGCAGCTTTGAACCGTTATTATCTTCCGAAGAGAATATCTATCGGAGTACGATTCGTCAATCTCCGTCCGCAATCCGAAAAGCAGGTCTGAAAGATTCCGAAATCGGTCGCGAAATCCGGAACGAAATCATGATCTATAAAACACTTCAGGGTGAACACGGCAAGGATGTCCCCTACATTGTACCCTTTCAAGATTCTTCGTTCAACAAAGAGCAGGAAAAGACGTCCCCCTCCTCCTACATCTATTTCAATATGAATCGTCTGAATGGTGCAAATCTCATTCGCTATTCCCGTACAATGCCCTCCTCCGAAAAATACAGTATCGCGATCAATTCTGCGAAAGCCCTCCAATGGTTAGCCGATCAAGGGTTTACGCACGGGGATATTAAAATGGATAACATCTTCCGTAGCACAGATGGCTCTATCCGTCTAATAGATCTGGGTCTGTCCCAAACGTTTCGCAAAGAGCGAATTAAGATGTTTGACGGTATCGTTCCCCGTGCAGATAAATGGTCCGCCATTCGTGACATGGATGCATTCGTAAAGAATATTCTTGATAAAATGGACTTACCTCTTCCCAAAAATTTACGGGATGGACGTCTCTATCTGGAAGACACTCTTCGGAAAACCGATGCCGAAAATCCTCAGGTCGCCATGCACAATTTCTATCAGGGCATCATTGATTACTATACTCTCAAAAAGAATTCCAATGCAAAAATCGGAGGAAACCGACGCACCCGACGCAAATATCGCCGTCATCACTAAGGAATGAGCTGTCCCCCAGGAACGGTACTAAATCCCCGTACGTTCCGATGTGTAAAGGCATCCGGAAAGACAGCCCAACAGCTCATACAGTACGGAAACATCTCTGCGGTAGAGGCTCAACTTGCCCAACTCCAGATTCATGAACCTCCGCGTCCCCAGCAGGCCCGTGCCCCGAAATTGGTGATGGCTCCACCCCCCTGTCCTCCGGGAAAAGAGCGGAATCCGACAACAGGAAAGTGCATTACGATCGGCGGTCGTACGTATCAACAACTCTACCCACCGACCCCGGCCCCTGTAGTCCAGCAGCTGGCACCAACGGGTCAGCCCATAACGGGTCAGCCTGTAGTGATTCAGAAAGCCCGACAGGAAGCAGTCGTCCGACGTGAATCCACCGAACCCAATGTCCATCTTCCGGTAGGATCCGCTACGGTTGCTCCTCTGGCCAGCAAGGATACGATTCTCACCTGGGCCACCCGACACTGTAACAATATGACGGATCCCATTACACAAACCCCGTTCGTCAATGAGGACACCGCGACGCTCCAGGAACTGATTCGTCTGCACAATCGTACCTGTGTACTTGCCTCCGGTCTTCATGAGCGGGTTGCATCACAACATCAGCGGAACAAGGTCGCCACGATTCCGGATGCATCCAAGACCCATATGACGTTGGACGACTTTAAGGCCTTGCGGGAAGCCAAACGCCGTACGCAGCCCGGGTACAAGATTCCGGCCCGGGCGCATCGCCCTCCTCCCACTACCTGGCAGCTCTATGTTGCCCCGGACAATCGGAGTGGTCCGGAGTTTGCGTCCGTCCTATATGTGGATATCACGAAGGCCCGGGCCACCCCGACGGGGTATGAATATCCGGCCGAATCGGTCATGATCGACCTGGGATTTATCCCCCTGGACGTGAAGGGGGCGCGGTGCAGTCCGGCCATGTTGGTGGAAATCATCCAGCGGTGTGCCCAGACGAACCGCCTGTTGACTCCGGTCGCGGGTGGATGGAAACCCGTGGGAGGATTCCCCTTCACCAAAAAATATTGGGAGACCGACAAGGTGGACCGGTTCAGTCGGTTATGTTCGGAATTAACGAAGGCCCTGACCACGCCATTTTAAATCCCCTGGAGTTGACCCCCCCCCCTTCCGCCTCCTCCATCCTCCAAACCCCAAATGAATCCCCTGGATTTTTTTAGGCCCTCTGCCAGAAAATTTTCTACATCCTGAATATAAAATGTCCTCTGCCCAGAAGTCCTTCGCCCAGATCAACGTCCGCGGAAAGTTCCTCCGTGCCATTACCACTGCCAATGAATTCAGCTTTACCTCTTCCGACTCTGTCCAGGCGGTTACGGAACCCAATCCTGCCACGGGTGCCTCTGGTCAGCTCTACAAGGACCTCGGCCGTGAAATCGTGAACTATAGTTCCCTCGGTGCCGGCGCCTACAAGCTCGCTGTCTACCGTCAGGTCCAGCGTGTCGCTGGTTCCATCTCGGAAGGTGTCCCTGCTGGTGATGTCGCCCCTACCACTCAGGCTGATGCCGTCTACGTCAAGGTCTGGGATGCTGCCGGATCTGGTGTCGGTGTTGTCCGCACTGGTTAAATAGCCTACACGTTAATCATTCCATGATTCCTCTTTTTTATGATTTCTCTGTTTCCGAACAGCAAAATCGTAAAATGTGACACCGCAAAAATGACACCCCAGACGGTTCCTACAACCCTACATCATATCCTCCTTTCCGAAATACGACGATGCCATTTACCCGCAATCTCTACGAGATGGACGAAGTCGTCGCCGCCCTCCAATACAATCTTCGGAACGGTTGGGGGCGCGCCGTCTTCTGGTGTTGGGAACTCAAACGGTCCATGGAATACGATCTCCTCCGTAACACTCTTCAGGAATCCTGGCTCCGATGGGGCGCACCCCAGGATCCGACACTGGCCGCACTCTTTCCGACACTCCACAAGAAATCAAAGCCCGAAGAATGGATTACGGTCACGCTACGGGTGATGCAGGCGTGTTCGTACAATACCGTTCGGAATACCTATCTGATTACGGCTCTCCAGGACTCCCTGCAGACTCCGACCCGCCCGCATATG